>Ga0070729_10001900_pt1 | contig 29060 bp, 25 predicted proteins | sample tdDd472_FD_66725 | JGI IMG/M metagenome (GOLD analysis project Ga0070729, IMG submission 66725) | Marine sediment microbial communities from the Atlantic coast under amendment with organic carbon and nitrate - tdDd47.2 | ecosystem: Environmental > Aquatic > Marine > Coastal > Sediment | place...
GCTTCTTGATCATAAAAATCTAGGCGAAACCGTGCCCCAAAGCGATCACGAAGAGGCCCTGCCAGTAGGGCAAGTCGTGTGGTTGCACCAATGACAGTAAATCGCGGTAAGTTCAGGCGTACTGTTTTGGCGGCAGGTCCTTTACCGATGACAATATCCAGTACAAAGTCTTCCATCGCTGGATAAAGGATTTCTTCGATTGCTTTACCGAGCCGATGGACTTCGTCAATAAAGAGAATATCACCCTTCTTGAGATGGGTTAGAATGGCGGCAAGGTCGCCAGCGCGTTCGATTGATGGGCCAGCTGTGATGCGGATATTTGCTTTGGCTTCATTAGCAATAACATATGCAAGTGATGTTTTACCCAAGCCCGGCGGTCCGTAAAAAAGAACGTGATCTAAGGGTTCATTGCGTGATTTTGCAGCATCAATGATGATGCGTAAGTTTTCACGTACCCGATCTTGTCCGACCATATCATCTAACACTTTGGGTCTTAGGGCTATATTTTCGCGGTCACTAAGCTTATGTGTTTTATCTACAAGCCGACCATCTTCAGGCATCATCAAATACTGCTCCATTACATAGCTGAAATGTTCTACAAGTATAACGAACAGGTCAGAGGATACAATGCTTGCTTTACAGAATCAGCTTACGTGCGTAAACTAGAGCAGGTATTCGCAAGGTAAAAGGGAAAATGACGAATGACAGAACAATTACATGTATCATCACACCCACTTATGAAACATAAATTGACAGTGTTACGGGATGTAACTACGGATCATCGCACCTTTCGTGAGTTGGTGCGAGAAATAGCTTTATTATTATGTTATGAAGCAACGCAAGATTTGGCATTAACCGAAAAAGTTGTTACGACTCCAATGGGGCAAGCTAAAGGGCAAGAGGCAAGTGAGGTTATTGGACTTGTGCCTGTGATGCGTGCAGGTTTAGGGCTTGTTGATGGCATCCAAGAATTATTACCGTCTGTACAAGTTTGGCACATTGGATTATATCGGGATGAAGATTCCTTACGTCCTGTAGAATATTATAATCGGCTTCCCGATGAACCGACTGTGCAAATTTGTTTGGTACTTGACCCGATGTTAGCAACGGGTGGTTCGGCTATTGCAACAATCGACATCCTTAAAAAATGGGGTGCAAAACGTATAAAATATGTGGGAGTCTTAGGTGCACCAGAGGGTGTTAAAGCCTTGTCAGAAGCACATCCTGATGTTCCGATTCACCTTGCAGAATTGGATGAACGCTTAAATGATATTGGCTTTATTGTGCCTGGTCTCGGTGATGCTGGTGATCGTATGTTTGGGACATAATGCTCGATATTTTTGCGTATATTATTGTATTTTGCTTGGCTTTGGGTACGTCACTGGCGATTATGCCAGTGGCGCGCTATGTTAGTTTGCGATTTGGTATAACGTCTGTTCCCGGTGGACGACGACAAGAAGCTATCCCCATGCCTAAATTAGGGGGATTAGCTATTTTTGGTGGCTTTATCACTACGATTATATTGGCGCAATATTTGCCTGTCCCGCGGTTTGATTCTTATGAAATTATTCGTCTAGTTGGATTGATAATCGGTAGCACTTTTATTTTTTTCTTAGGGGTCATTGATGACATCATAGAATTAAATTATTTTCAGACTTTCCTCGGGCAAATTATTGCGGCTGGGATTGCGATTGGATTCCAAATCTTCATTGAGTTTTTTAATAATCCCTTTACAGGTTTACAGACCGACCCATGGACACCAGTCGTTACGATTACATTGACAATGTTCTGGCTAGTCCTCATGATGAATACCGTAAATTTATTGGATGGATCAGATGGTTTAGCGATTGGTGTGGCGGTTATTGCTGGATTAATTCTCTTTTTGAATAGTGCTTTTCGGCTTGAACCGCCACAAACAAGTGTTAGCTTATTGCCATTGGCATTATCGGGCGCATCATTCGGTTTCTTAATCTATAACTTTTACCCTGCGAAAATTTACTTAGGCGGTAGTGCGTGGTTTGTCGGCTATGTGCTGGGTGCATTGAGTATTATCGGCGGGGCAAAAATGGCAACGATCTTGCTTGTAATGGGCTTGCCATTGATGGATTTAGGATGGCAGGTGGTGAATCGTATGCGACACGGACAGAATCCATTCCGAGGTGATCGCGGACATTTGCATTTCCGCCTATTAGATACAGGACGTTTTACACCGGGGCAGGTTGCATTAGGATATTATGGCATTTGCTCAGTATTTGGTGTTTTGACCCTGGTGACAACTAGTCAACTATTTAAGTTTATTGCATTTGGTATCATGTTGATTTTTGTGATTATTGGATTTATGGCGGTGGGACGTATCACATCAAATGGTGATTCTCATTAGTCGTCATCCCCGTCATAGTAATCATCATCGTCATCCCCATAGATAAATTCATCGTCGATTGGCACATAATTTAATTCTTCATCTTCACTATCATCATCTGACATTAATTGACTGCGCCAATCACTTTTAGGTTGTTTAGACGTATCTTTTGTTGGCTTCGGTTTTGGTGCCGGACGTGAACCACTACCCATAATTGTTGATCGGGGTGATTGCGGTTGAGGACGACCTAACCCTGCTAAGAGTGATCCTGTTCGCGGTAGTTGTTCGTCGTCCTCCTCATCGTCAGACTCGGATGAAATAGGAGTAGATGCGAGTTGACTTCTCCAAGATGGAGTTAATGACTGTGATTTATTACTATCGTTCTCATCAGAAGTTTTGTTGAGCGAATCAAACATAGAAGATCGGCGGGGTAGTCTGTTAGAGAGTTGTTCGTCGTCTTCATCATCGTCGGAATCAGATTGTTTGGGAGTGGATGAGAGCTGGCTTCTCCAAGACGGAGTCGGTGACGTTGATTTTTGAATGTTGGACTCGTCAGACTCAGAGGATTTGTTGAGCGAATCGAACATAGAAGACCGTCGTGGTAATCTGTTTGAGAGTTGCTCATCGTCATCCTTGTCGTCAGAATCAGATAATTTGGGTGTAGGTGAGAGTTGACTTCTCCATGATGATAATGGCTCATTCAGTGGATTAGTGTCAAGTTTTTCTGGTGGTGCGAAGGGTCTCTGAAATTGAGAACTTGATTCGATTACAGATTCTTCATCTGTATCGCTTTCTTTGTCGTCATCAATATCTTCTAGTATCTCTCTTTTAGCAAAGGGACGACTAAACTCTGTAGCGTTAAATGATGGTATTTCCGTATCATCATCTTCGTCGTCATCTGATGTTACTGTTTTTGATGGTGTAGGTTTAGCAATATCATCAAAAATGGAAGATCGTCGTGGTAGTCTAGTTGAGAGTTGTTCATCATCTTCGTCGTCATCAATATCATCTGATTTGGTAGGTGTTTTCGGTAAATTGAGTTTGTTTCGCCATGCTGGAATGGCTTGATCGTCAGTGGTATCCTCTTCATCTTCTACCGTGTCGTCGATAGGTGATAACGTCGGTTTGGCAATTTCGCCAAGGATAGAAGATCGTCGTGGTAGTGGTGCAGAGAGTTGTTCATCCTCGTCTTCGTCGTCAACAATATTATCTGATTTGGTAGGTGTTTTCGGTAAATTGAGTTTGTTTCGCCACGCTGGAATAGTTTGATCGTCAGTGGTATTGTCGTCATCTTCTACCGTATCGTCGTTGACAGGTGATAAAGTGGGTTTAGCGATGTCATCAAGAATAGAAGAGCGTCGCGATAGTAGTGCAGGGAGTTGTTCATCCTCGTCTTCATCAGAGTCATCAAATTTGTCAGGTGTGTGAGATGCCGGTGATAAATTAATCTTTTTGCGTTGGCTCGGAATAGAAGGTATTTCTGATGATTGTTTTATGTCTTTGCCAATATCAGTTTCTTTTTGGATTGTGTCGGGTATTATGCTATCGGCTGACTCCATATCACTGTCTAATTTTGCCGTTGCTCGTTTGATACTTTTGTCATCATCAATATGAGGCGATTTTGGTTTGTCTTTAACGTCACTTGGCGGTTTACTAAAGGCTTGTACATCAAATTCGGGCTTGGGTCGCGGTTTTAACGTATCAGAGCTATCTGTTGGCGTTGGTGATAGTTGTGATGATGGACTAGCGGGCAATGCTGGCATATCATTTGCAATCGATTTTTCCTCTTTATTCTCGGCATCTCCAAATAATTTGAGCATCCGTTGCCGTGTGCTATCTGTAGCAGTTGTTTCAAAGACCTCATCTTCTTCAATGGAATCGGGTGAATCACCGGCAATATCCATACCTAAAACAGCTGCCACCCCTTTTGTAATTGGTTCTTGTCCCGGTGGCCCCGGTATTGGAAATTCGAGCATATATATCGACGCGGGAGCAGTAACGGTTGTTTTTCGTCGAGGTGTTGCACGCGCAGCAAGGCGTTTCTCTTGCTGTTCTTGTTTGAGCTTCAAAACTTCCTCACGGGTCATTGTAATCATTTTACCCTTTTGGAAAGTTGCACTATGTCCGGTGATACGCTCGATTGCTGATTCGATAGCTCCCAATAAAATCACCATTATGATGTTGATGGTGATTGTCAGCATGAGTATAAGTGACAGACTATTTAGAATTTGACCGAGTGATAGGGTGAGGTTGCTTAAGAGATTTTGCCCAATGCCGAGGATTAATAATGCAATGAGAATCACAACCAATGCGCCACCTATTTGCCACCAGCCCTTCATATCTTTAGGGATTGTTGGAAACATCGTATTGGCGATTGTGAACGAGATATAAAACCACAACCAGAAATCGGGTGTACTTTTTAGAACACTGATTGCGTTGGATATGTCTTGTAAGCTACCTGTTGCTGCAATTGTCATTACTGTTTCTAGTTGAAAGATATTAACTGCAATGATCCAGATAGCTAGTAGTCCAGTGATTAAAGGGGTCGCTGCAATAACTGCTCTTTTCAGCGGATTAGCTTTAGGTGACAATTTAATGAAATTTAATTGGAGGTTTCCAATTTCTTGTTTTTCGGGCCATTGGATAGCGCGGTCTGCACGCACATTCAGTACACCAGCCATCAACCAATAGATCACTTCATGAAGAAGTACACCAGGTAGAAAAATTGTGTAGTATAAGATAGTAGTTGTTTCGTAATTATGGGATAATAACCAGCCAACCTTAAATATGTGCTGGTGTAGCCACCGCTCAATTTGACGCAATAGAATAAAGAGAACCCCTACAAATAGGGTAGGGGCTATAAAATCCAGATTTCCCAGACTTAGTTGCCTCTCACTCGTGATGCAATTTCAATTAATGCTGTGAAATCATCGACTTTAAGTGCCGCACCACCAACTAACGCACCATCAATGTCGGGTTGTGACATATATTCTTCCATGTTTCCCGGTTTCACGCTGCCACCGTATTGAATGCGGATGGCATCGGCTACATCATTACCATATAAACCTCGGACTGTTTCACGGACCGCTTCACTGATAATCTTGTTAGCAACTTCACCACTGGCACTTTTCCCTGTGCCAATCGCCCAAATTGGTTCATATGCGATGACAACATTTGCCATATCTTCTGCTGAGATGCCATCTAATGCGCCACGTACTTGACCACTGACAAATGCAACAGTTTCACCCGCTTCATTTTGTTCAAGGCTTTCACCAACTGCAATGATCGGTTTAAGACCACTTGCAAGGATTGCTTTTGCTTTTTTGTTAACGCCTTCATCAGTTTCATTCAGGTAAGCACGGCATTCAGAGTGACCAATTATGACATAATCAACATAGTCGGTCAGCATGTTAACGGAAACCTCAGAGGTATATGCGCCTGATGCTTCCCAGTGGGCATCTTGTGCTGATACAGTGATTGGTGAGTTTTTGAGCGCTTCAGCGACTGCTACTATGGACAGAAAGGTAGGTGCGACAACGCGCTCAACATCATTAAATGCCGCGATTTTAGGAGCAAGGTCAGTCACAAAATTGACGGACTCACTCACACTTTTGTTCATTTTCCAATTTCCAGCGATGATAGGTGTTCTTGGCATGTTTAGCCCTCTAATTCGTTTAATAAGTCTTGTGCTATTTTAACAATCCAATCGGGGGTTGTGCTAGCTTCAACCAGTTGATTGAGTTGATTGCGTCCAACTTCGTTGTTATCTGTAAAAATGTTATATTGTGCTTCGACTAGTTGTCCGATAGGTAAATCATGTGTTTCATCATTCCACAATTGGAGTGCAAGTGTTGCAGGTTGTTTACGCTCATTACTGACATGGTTACTAACTATCATAATGCGTGTAATTTGTGCCCGAAGTACATTTTGTGCCTGAGTGTCAAGGAATTGCCTCAGGCTGTCATTATTATTGCGGGATATTTCGATCTCAGAAATGTTGCGTGATTTGTTATATAGAAATTGACTGACATTAGTGTAGGCAAGTTCTCCATCATTTGATGTATCGTTTAATGTTAAATTCCAGAGCATAATGCCAAAGATCAGCGAACCAGATGTATCCTCAGCTACGTCCGTTATGAATGTTGCGGTTGCGAGATAACGAATCATGTTACTTGCAATACTTCTTCCGCGATTGAGTGCAAGCCGCGCCTCGTCAATATTTTTGGCTTGGTAGTTTGCTTGCGCCAGAGCTAAAAAATTGATTGCATCATCTGGATTATCGTCAATTTCAACTAGAGCTTCTTCGATTGTAACTCTAGGGACATCGTATAACAAATTGCTTGGGTTGCTTCTACCTGTGAGGATATTACGTGACTCGTATTGCTGTATGGTATCTGTCATTTCGAGAAAAGTGTTTGATGCATTAAGGATCACCGCAACAATTAGGAATAGGCTCAAGATGACAATTCCTGCCCCAGACATCATCCAGAAGCGTCCATATGATTCATGACGAACAATTGTTGCGGTTTGGACAGATGATGAATTTTTAAGATTATCTGTGCTCTGAGTGTCAAGATTTGACGCAATTGGAGACTGGAGTTTAATATCTTCCACAAGAGAAGGTGCGGCAAGATTACGGACAGATTGTGCAAGACTATCCTGATCTTGTTCTTTCTGATTTTCATGCTTTATATAGGCTTCACGCCAGCGCACTAAAGAATCATCAGCAATTTCTGCACGATTTTCATCAAGAGATTCAACATGTCCATCCCGAATCGCATTTGTAAAAGCTTCTAACATTTCATTGGCAGTGTTGTAACGTTGATTCGGTTTTTTAGCTAAGGCTTTGCTCAAGACTTTTTCAAGTTGGGGTGGAATATCGGGATTGATTTGTGATGGGCGTGGTAATGGGGTGTTGATATGATCTTGGATAACGGCAAGTGGGGTAGGTGATGAAAATGGTACTTGTCCGACAATTAATTCGTATAAGACAATTCCAAGAGAATATAAATCAGAACGAGCATCGATATCTTTTGCACCGCGTGCTTGCTCAGGAGACATATAGTTTGGTGTTCCAAGCAAAACATCAGCACTCATTGTAGATTCGCCTGCTGCGACGATCCGTGCTAGACCAAAGTCTGCAAGATATGGCACATTGTCTGTATCAATGACAATATTTGAGGGTTTGATGTCCCGATGTAATACCCCTTTGCCATGAGCATATGTCGTTGCATCTGCTATTGCAGACATAGTATGAATAATTTCGTCAAGTGTTGGGGGCTTCTTGAAGAGCATCTCTTTTAAGGTACGCCCTTGGATGAACTTCATGACAAGGTACGGCATCCCTTGATATTCGCTGTAATCATAAACTGGAACGATATGTGGATGCTCTAGGCGCGCAACAATTTGGGCTTCTCGTTTGAAGCGTTCTACAAAACTATCATCGTCGGCAAATGATTGGTGCATGACTTTTATGGCGACATGCCGATCCAATTTATCGTGGTAGGCTTTGTAAACCGTTGCCATCCCACCGCGTCCTATTTCCGAGATAATTGAATATTGTCCAATTTGCTCGCCTGCGTGCCAAATCATATGTTGTTCCTAGACGTAAGCGAAATTATATCAATCAAGATTACTGTATCTTTATATTATACGTGAAGTTGAGAGTTTTTGTTGTGGCTAAGTAAAGGGTTTGTAAAGTTTGTTGAAAATGGGATGCCAACTGATTGACATCCCTGATGAATAATTTACTTATCTTTAAGCGCGGCAAGACCTGGGAGAACTTTACCTTCTAACATTTCAAGGCTTGCACCACCACCTGTCGAAATATGTGACATCTTATCTGCAAGACCTGATTGTTCAACCGCCGCAGCTGAATCTCCACCACCAATGATGGTTTTTGCACCTTTTTCTGTCTCTTTAGCAAGTATTTCAGCAATAGCCGTTGTACCCTTGGCGAAGGTTGGCATCTCAAATACACCCATTGGACCGTTCCAAACAACTGTTTTTACACCATTCAGTTGTTGTGCAAAAAGATCAATGGTCTTATCACCAATATCCAACGATTCCCATCCTGCTGGAACGTTTTCTGTTGCATCAATTAATTTGTTTTCTGCGTCATTGTTGAAATCGTTAGCGATACGTTGGTCGATGGGGAGTACGATTTTATCTGAGCCTTTTATGAGCAAATCTTTAGCGATGTCGAGGGCTTCTGTTTCTACTAGTGAGTTTGCCATATCACGCCCTTGTGCCGCAAAGAATGTATTTGCCATCCCACCACCAATGAGAAGTTTATCGACTTTGCCAAGTAATGCTTCGATTACGTCGATCTTCCCAGAGACTTTTGCACCACCGAGTATCGCCACAAAAGGACGGTCTGGGTTTTCAATTGCGTTTGCTAGATAGTCGATTTCTCTTTCGAGCAATAACCCTGCAACTGCTGTTAATTGACCAGAAACACCGACATTGGAAGAATGAGCGCGGTGAGCGGTACCAAACGCATCATTAACAAAAATATCCCCTAATTTAGCGAGTTGAGTTGCTATTTCTGGATCATTTTTCTCCTCACCTTTATGATATCGGGTGTTCTCCAAGAGAATGACACCACCTTCAGGGAGATTGGCGATGGCATTTTCGGCAACTTCTCCAATACAGTCGTCGGCGAAGGCAACATCTATTCCTAATAATTCTGCTAGGGCAGGGGCAACCGGCGCAAGGGACATATCGGGTTTACGTTCACCTTTTGGACGACCTAAGTGTGACATCAAAATCACAGCTTTGGGTTTTTGTTCTAAAATGTATTGAATCGTGGGAACGGCAGCACGGATACGGGTATCATCGGTAATGGTTGTGCCATCTAATGGTACGTTAAAATCGACGCGGACGAGTACCCGTTTTCCTGCAAAATCCACATCACGAACAGTCATTTTATTCATACTTATTTCTCCTCTATGATGCAAAAAGGCGAGGATAGTCACCTCGCCCTTTGAACTTTCTTGATAGATAGAATTACAGTTTATCGCCAACAAATTTAGTTAAGTCGGCAGTACGGCAAGAGTAACCCCATTCGTTATCGTACCATGTGATAACTTTTACCAGATTGCCAGCGACATCCGTAGATAGCGCGTCGATGGTGCTGGAGAATGGATTGCCGATGTAGTCATGTGATACAAGGGGTTCATGTGATACATCAAGATAGCCCTTCATCCGACCGGCTGCTGCTGCTTCAAAGGCTGCAATTAATTCATCTTTATCGGGTGTCTTTTCGACAGTTGCAACAAAGTCAACCAATGAGCCTGTTGGGGTCGGTACACGAACAGCCATGCCGTCGAATTTACCTTGTAATTCTGGAATGACTAACGAGACTGCTTTTGCCGCACCTGTTGTTGTTGGGATGATATTGACTGCTGCGGCACGGGCACGACGTAAGTCTTTGTGAGGCAAGTCTAAGATTTGTTGATCGTTGGTGTAACTGTGAATGGTTGTCATGAATGCTTTTTCGATACCATAGGTATCATTGACCACTTTTGCAGCAGGTGCAAGACAGTTGGTGGTACAGGAAGCATTTGAGATGACATGGTGGTTAGCTGAATCGTAATTTTCTTCATTCACCCCAAGAACAATTGTAATATCTTCTTCTTTTGCAGGTGCTGAGATGATGACCTTTTTTGCGCCAGCTTCGATATGTTTGATAGCATCAGATTTTTTGGTGAAAATGCCAGTACTTTCAATCACAATATCTACACCAAGATCACCCCATGGTAATTCTGCTGGATTACGTACCGAGAGGGCTTTGATGACATCACCATCAATTGTAATTGTCCCATCGCCAACTTCAACTTTGCCTTTATAAACACCATAGTTGGAGTCGTACCGGAAGAGGTGTGCCATCGTATTCAGATCACCGAGATCGTTGAATGCCACAATATCAATGTCATTGGGGTAGTATTCACGCATGGCTTTCAATACTTGACGACCAATACGTCCGAAACCGTTAATGCCTACGCGAATTGCCATATTGAATCTCCTTCGTTCGTTTATGAAACGATTAATTAGCTTAATTTACTATGCATACAGCGCACTATTATAACACCCTAGCTTACTAAATGGATGCTGTAAGTTAACACAAAAACAGATACCTATTCAATTGTTGATTATGCCTAGTATTAAATCTAATGATTATCGACAGGTTAAATCCATGTCAAATTTCATGTTAATGTCTACGTATACTCCATTGCCACATTAACGCAAGAATAATAACCGCGCCGATTGTGGCTAATATCCCGACGGTAATTGATGCGTCAAACCAAAATTGTTCAGGATATAGTCGAATGAGTGTATCGGAGAATGCAAATCGCCATGTTCCGGCTTCAAAGAAAATTTCATGGAATGTATCGAAGAAAAAATCCCAAGCAGTTAATGCAAGCGTGGCAATTGTAATGATGAGGCTAATGGTTAGGACGCTGCCATACGTTAAACCTCGTTGAATTGGGAGACGATAATGCTGATAACGATAACCTATACCTAATATGCCAAGCGTTATTAAACTCAGTAATCCTGCGATGGTAAACGTCATTTGGGTGACTACTTTGACATCTACCATATGATTAAGTGCCTCATCTTGATACATGGGACAATCAGTCGCATCGGGGGATGGTTGCCAGCATTTATCGAGTGGTAAGCGTAAGTCACCCAAAAAATTGATGTCTTCGGAATTGAATAGATAGTCCACAGCATAAGGGGAGTAGGTCAATCGATCTTCGGTTGTGAAGCCATAAGTATCAACTGGAAAGTCAGGACGTAGGTATTCAAACTGGAAAAATTGGTAACTCATTACCAATCGAATGCTGAAAACCGTTAACAGTATTGGCATAGCTAATGTCAAAAAAGCCTTGATCCCAAGCGAAAGCCATTTAGAAGTTTTGTTTGAATTAACTGTCATCAGATACCCTGAAATCGTCTGCTCCGCCTGACAATAGGAAATTGAGAACCAGTGAATCGACTAAGGTTTCGACAGGGGCGCGATCATCTGTAAATAAAATATCACTTTCTGCTGTTGGGACAAGTGATGCCGCGCCAATCGACAGGATGTCATATAATTTTGGATTTACAGTTTCTGATTTAAATTGCATATTGTCGAGCAGATTACTGGACTCTGTTGTTTGAACAGTTGCAACAAGAATCGTATTAAACGAATGAGGTACATCCATCGCGTGAATACTTGGATAAACATAGGATAATGTATTTGTGAGTGCATCAACCAATCGTCGATCGGTATCTGTGCGACCGACATTGATAACCATTACCCCATCTTCTGTGAGGTGATCTTTAATTTCCTGAAAGAATTCTACTGTTGTTAAGTGCCACGGTATATAGGGTGGACGGTAAGCATCAACCCCGATGACAGTATATTTTTTGTCAAGTTGATTGAGCATATAACGACCATCTTCGGCATATGTTGTTAGGCTTGGCATTTCTTCTTTGTTCATGTCGAAGAATTCCTCGCCAGCTCTAATTATTGTTGGATCGATTTCGATACCATCAATAGGAATATCACCATAAACTTCGATATATTGGCGCGGAATTGTCCCTGTTGCAAGACCAATGACTAATAATGACTCAACTTGATCTGGCGTATAAGGAGATTCGTTAAAATAGGGAGCTGTCAAAAAAAAATCCCATGTACGTCCGTAGAATATTTCTGTTGGATGCCATTGACTGTGGATGCCTTGTCCCTCGTTTAGGTAGAGATAACGAAAACCATTATTATCTTCCTGGACTTGGATGTAGTTGTATGCACTTTCTTTTTCATAGAGCAATGTTGCGTTTGAGGCGGGAGGGCGTAGTGGTCCATTGAGCAAAAAGAATGCTAGCAGTGTAATTACAATGGGCATCCAGATATACCGAATGGCTAATTTTGAGTCGATACGGAATAACCCGATGAATGTGATACCAAAAAGTATTCCAGCGAAGAGTAGAAATGTTCGGATTGTGCCGAGCTCTGGAATTAAGATTAGGACAGGTAAAAATGTCCCAACTAAACTACCAAGCGTACTGATAGCATAGATTTGTCCTGCCGCCTTACCTGCTGTTGCAACATCGGTGACAGCTAAGCGAATGACAAACGGCGAGACCATACCTAATAAAGTAACTGGCACAGAAAAGAGGATCAATATAGATATAAATGAGCCGAGGGCAAGGGCGGCTTCTGCACCAAATACTGCTGCCGCAGCCGTTGACAAAATAGGGCGTGCTACCAGTGGGATTAATGCGCTGAGGAATGCTCCCCATAAAATGATCTGAAAGAGTGTTGTTGCTTTAGGTGAGCGGTCAGCCCAACGTCCCCCGATAAAATAACCGACTGTCAAGTAGAGGAGCATCAGACCGATGACATTTGCCCACACCAAGTTACTTGCGCCAAACACATTGCCAAGTAGGCGCGATGCTGATAGCTCAACCGCCAATGTTGTCATGCCGCTTGTGAACACAATTAAATACAGAAAACGATTACCTATTGAAGTTGAATTTTGAGGTTCAGTTTTATTCAACATATATCCTGTCTGAATTTTGACACAGATTAGTGTGTTATCTTAGCGATATTTTGTAATGGGTTGAAGGGAAAACTTAATGGAAACTGAAATTCGTCGGGCGACGCCTCACGACATTAAATCGATTGCAGAGATTATTAGGCTGGCATTTGATGATATTGTTGACATAGAGCGAGTCAGTCAGTTGTTGACATTTAGCCATAACTTTGTGTATGTGGCTGTTCAACTAGGGACTGTTGTTGGGTTCGTTGAAAATTTTGTGACGGTATCACAGGATAAACAAATTCGATTGGAGCTAGATTTACTTGCAGTTCATCCTAATGCAAGAGGTCAAGGGATTGGAAAGAAGCTCATTGAGGCAAGCATTATGCTGTCAATGCAACTGGGAGTAGATTGCCTCCGTGCGTTAATTGCAACCGAAAATAGAGTAATGCAAGGGGCGTGTCAGCGTATGAACCTAATTCCATCAAAAAGTGAATTTAGTTTATATGTTAAATCTCCAGAAAAGATAGTACAACCGATAATCGAGGCACCAGCAGCACATCTTATTCGGGTTGAAACCTTGACATATAAAGGTATTTGGCTTGAAGGTCACATCACCGAGTCAGTTGTCAATAATGCACATTTGATTGGGTTAGCAAATCAATGCGACATCTTAGGGACTGTTGTAGATAAAACCGATACAGCAACAATTAACTTGCTCACCAAAAAGCAATTTATTCATATTAATGATTATCGTCGTTGGATATTCAATCTAAAAAGCGATTAATTTTGAATAGGATGTCATTATGGGGTGTTTCGCCATTCAGTACGATGTCAGTCAACATCTTGCCAATAATTGTGCTGAATTTGAAGCCATGCCCACTAAAGCCTGCGCCGATTGCAACATGCGAATGTACAGGATGAGTGTCAACGATGAAATGTTCATCGGGTGTCATGGTATATAAACATATTCGAGTCTCACGGACGGGGGCATTGGCTACTCCCGGTATGTGAGCTTGCATAAATTTTCGGAGGCTTTCAACATTTTCTGCATCAGGTGTGTAATTTATTTCTGATGGATGGTTGACCGTATTTCCAACATGATATGCAATTTTGAAACCAGAACCATCATGAGAGGGAAGTCCGTAAATGGTATCTGGGAATAGAGTGCTGACGTGTGCAATCCATACTGGACAATTATCGGTCGTGTATTGCTCATTCAACTGGTCAGGCATCATAAAATTGAGTTGACAGCGCATTGGTGTGAGTGGTAAATCAATCCCTGTTTGTTGGAGTAAAAATCGTGCCCATGATCCAGCGGTTACGACCAACTTACCTGCGGAATAGGTTTCATGCGCTGTTGTGACTTCTACACTGTCGGCTTGGATGACAATCGATTCTACAGGAGTATTGGCTTTGATGGTTGCGCCGTGTTTTTCCGCAAGTTTGATATGCCCTAAAACAGCTTTTGACGCAGTGATAAGTCCACTATCTGGTTGATATAGTACCTTAAAATCATCACGGAATTTAAATTGTGGGAAACGCTTATGTGCTTCTTTGGCGGTTAGCATCTCATGGTCAATATGGCTGGTTTTGACGGATTGAATTGTATTCTGGAACATCTCATCATCAGGCGGTCCAAAATCAATCCCACCTGTTTTAATGTACAATTTTTCACCAAGTTCATCTTGAAGGGCAAACCAGAGTGGATAATTATCTTTAGCAAGGTCAACGTATTCAGGATAATCATAGGAATAGCGGATAATGCGTGAAAATCCGTAAGAACTGCCGTTTTTATGATCGAGTTCAAACTGTTCCAAGAGTAAGACTTTTTGTCCCTGTTTACTGAGATAATAAGCCGCCGCACTACCCATTGCCCCAGCACCAATTACGATTGTATCCACTGTTTTAGCCATTAGTATGTCCTTCTTAAACTGGTCGTTGTTCTAATGCGACGGTTAAATCATCATTTTTGTTAACTACGATTGTCGGTATTTTAGATAATTGTAGCATTCCGCGAATTTCTTCTGATTCAGCATATGAGTCAAATGATTTTGGATCAATAAAGATGCACATTGGGCGAATCCCTCGACGCATTAAGATTTGCGCTTCTGCTACCCAGTCAACATCAAGTGATGATGTGATGATAATTAGAGTTGTTCCCCTTGTAAAATGGGGTGTTTCCAACGATAACATTTCTTTCAGCGAGTGATTTGAAGTACTTCTGGAAACTGCCAATGTTTGCAAAATGCGTGTGAGTTGACGGTTTCCTCTATCGGGTTGAAAAATTTGACGATAGGGTGTGTAAGCGGCATATCCGACGGCTCGTTCACCTTCGATAAAATATTTCGCTAGAGATGCGCCAATAATAACTCCATATTCCTCGGTTGAAGGTGGGATTGTTTGCGAACCGGGGATAATATTACCAATTTGCCCCACTCGTTGAACTGTTGGATCTTCAGTTAATGAATCAGATGAAAAATCGTTGAATAACCAGATATCCACAAGGGGATCTAGCTCAAATTCTTTGACCATAAGATTATCTGTGCGGGCTGTTGATTTCCAGTGGATGCGATTCATACTGTCGCCTGATACATACTCGCGGACACTGGCGGCATTGGTGGTCACTTGATGGGTAAAGCGTCGTTGTGCATCACCACCCGATAAGAACCCCATCGGCAGGATAAAATCATTGATATCAACCGTCATCGGATAGACAATCACCCGCTCTGTTATATTTATCCGCCGAGGTGTTAGGAAAAAGCCAAATGGGTCACCGCTGATGACGGTTAATGGACCTAATTGATATTCTCCACGGGCGACACAGGTTGTTTTTGCATCCCAAGTATAGGTACCTCGACTAAACAAGGTTGGTACAACATGACTGGCACGGTGACCGGGAAGGTTAGAATGATCGCGGATTTCTAGCCATAGTTTGGGTAGAAGGTGAGTGTTTTTAACGCGGAATGATTCGCTGAAAACACGTCCAACTTGTGAGCGTCGGGTACGTGTTGAACGTCCAAGTGCGATGCCTCGAACTGATAACCATGCCCAAAAGAGTGAAATCAACATGATTCCACCTAACAGATAGGCTAGGTTGAAGAAGAGAGCCCGTCCAGTAAATAGCCCTGTTAACAGGCTGATAATCATCAAAATGTAAAGCGCGTTACGTCGATTTTGCATAGGATTTAGCGCACTGATGAACCGGGAACGGGTGTTGTCTGTAGAATGTCCTGCACAACGGTACGTGATGTAATGTTCTTGATACGGGCGGCAGGACCAACAATAATGCGATGGGCAAGGGTGACTTCTGCAAGGGCTTTAACATCATCAGGGATGACATAATCTCGACCAGCCATCGCGGCACGAGTTTGTGATGTACGGAATAAGCCGATTGAACCACGTGGACTACTACCTAAATAAACATCAGGATGTTTACGTGATGCTGTTACAAGGCTCACAATATACTGTTTGACTTCTTCAGCGACATAGACTTCTTTCACCGCTTTCTGCGCAGCAAGTAATTCTTGTAGGCTGACAACTTGTTGAAGGTTGGTAATCGGATGTTGATATTGTTGTGCAGACAAGATAGTTAATTCTTCATTGGGTTGTGGATACCCCATTTGAACCCGAATCAAGAAGCGATCTAATTGAGCTTCTGGCAAGGGGAATGTCCCTTCATACTCGATGGGGTTTTGTGTAGCAAGGATCATAAATGGATTATTGAGCCCATATGTTACCCCATCAACTGTAACTTGCCCTTCTTCCATCGCTTCTAATAATGCAGCTTGGGTCTTTGGTGTGGCACGGTTGATTTCGTCTGCCAGAACGATTTGTGCCATGATCGGACCTGCCCGAAATTCAAATTCACGGGTCTTAGGGTTAAAAATAGAAACCCCTGTAATATCCGATGGCAGCATGTCGGGTGTAAATTGGATACGGTTGAATGTGCATCCAAGGGCTTTGGCAAGAGATTTCGCCATCATAGTCTTGCCAACACCAGGAATATCTTCTAGCAAAATATGTCCCCTGCATAATAAGCCGAGAACAGCAAGCCGGACTTCGTTGCGTTTACCGATAATGACTTGTCCGACATTTTGTGCAACACGTTCAGCGATCTCTTGTACCATAGAACCAGTTTGACGCTGTTGTCCTGCACGTTGAGTTTGTTCGTAATGTTCGCTCATGTAATTTGTTCCAATCGCGGTTGTTTAGATTATGACTATTATGGCTGAATCGCGTCAGATAATGTTATACGTATCCCCTACGATTCAAAAACGATTAACAATCGGGGCTGATGCTTGCCGATTAAGATATGTCTAGTATAATAAATCATGTCAAGATGCTATATAGCAAATTTTCCAAATACTGATGTTAACTTGAAGCTCCATATCATTTGAAATACAATAGCGTTACTATTGTTGAATTTATTTGTTGCTGAATCTACGAAAGTGTCTGGTACAACATGTATTAACAGGCACACATGCCTTCTTGAGAGGAGTACAGCTATGGCAAGATCGCGGACAGAATTGATGGTTGATCGCCTGCGGGATTTGCAATCCACCACCCCAGAAATTGAGGCATCAGCAGTTGTAAGTGTTGATGGTTTAATTATTGCATCATCATTACCGGCTGGTGTTGAAGAAGACCGTGTTTCGGCGATGTCTGCGGCGATGCTGTCACTGGGTGAACGTATCGCAAGCGAATTGGGTCGAGGGATGCTCGATCAAGTGTACGTTAAAGGGGATAATGGATATGTTATCCTGATGTCAATTGGTGAAGAGGCGGTTTTGACCACATTGGTTCGTGAAGGGGCAAAACTGGGTCTTATTTTCCTTGATATGCGTCGCACGGCCGATGATTTAGAACGTCTTGTGTAACAGCAAGCCTCGCAAATTTTATTGTAAATGAAAATTTGATAATCGGAATTTCTGGCGGGAGAAGTCGCTTCCCCGCCATGCTTTTTGTTGTATAGATAAACAGGTGAGAGATGTCAAAAGCAAAATATATATTCTGTACGGGTGGTGTGGTGAGTTCGGTTGGTAAAGGATTAACCGTTGCCGCAATTGGACGAATTCTCAAAGCGCGTGGGCTTAAAGTGGCTATTCAAAAACTTGATCCCTATCTTAATGTCGACCCCGGTACGATGAGTCCTTATCAACATGGTGAGGTTTATGTGACGGCTGATGGTGCGGAGACAGACCTCGACCTTGGTCATTATGAACGCTTTGTTGATGAAGATGTAAGCCGGTTATCAAATGTGACGGCGGGTCAAGTTTATAGCACCGTTATTGAAAAAGAACGTAAAGGTGATTATCTGGGTGGTACTATTCAAGTTATTCCGCATATTACTAACGAAATCAAGCGGTGTATTAAACGCTTAGCTAAAAACACCGATGCAGATGTTGTGATTGTTGAAGTTGGTGGGACTGTCGGTGATATTGAAGGTTTACCGTTCCTTGAAGCGATACGCCAGATGCGGATTGAATTGAAACGCAAAGATTCGTTATATGTTCACGTGACATTTTTGCCTCATATTGGTGCTACTGGAGAGTTGAAAACAAAACCCACTCAACATAGTGTGCGCGAGCTACGCGGAATTGGTGTGCAGCCGAATGTGATTATCGCACGAACAGATTTCCCTGTTACAGATGATATCATTAGTAAAATTGCATTATTTTGTGATGTAGAGAAAAATGCAGTTATTCCATTACAGACGGCTGATAATATTTATGCTGTTCCCTTAATGATTGAAGAAACCGGCTTAGGTGATTATATTCTGGAGCGGTTTAAGTTGACGGGGACAAAGCCAGATTTGAAAGAATGGGATAGTATTGTTGCTAAAACAAGTGCCAACCATGAGAAACTTCGGATCGGCATTGTGGGTAAATATGTGGAATTACACGATGCGTATATGTCGGTTAAAGAAGCTGTTGTTCACGCGTCGATCCATCAGAATCAAGATGTTGAAATTGTTTGGATTCACTCAGGTGAACTTGAAAAACATAAGTCGGTTGATGAATTACGAACCCTTGATGGGATTATTGTTCCTGGTGGATTTGGTTATCGCGGAATTGAAGGGAAAATAATTGCGGCTCAGTATGCGCGTGAGAATAAAGTCCCTTATCTAGGATTGTGTTTGGGGTTACAAGTGATGTGTATTGAGTTTGCTCGTAATGTCCTCAATATGGAAGATGCCAATAGTGCTGAATTTGATGAAGGTACGCACTACCCTGTGATAAATCTCATGTTGGAACAACGTGCTATCACAGATATGGGAGGGACAATGCGCTTGGGTGAGTATCCATGTGTGCTTACTCCTAAAACATTGGCGGCAAGAGCATATAACGCAGAGACAGTGCACGAGCGTCATCGCCATCGGTTTGAATTCAATAATGATTATCGTCAAATATTTGAAGCGAACGGTATATGTTTCAGTGGTCAAAGCCCAGACGAAATTTTGGTTGAGATTGCTGAACTTGAAGATCATCCATTTATGTTGGGAAGTCAATTTCATCCAGAGTTTTTGAGCCGTCCTAATCGCCCTCATTCATTGTTCACTGCATTTACAAAGGCATCGATTGAATATCGTGAGGTGAAGAGCAGAATCAATAAAGATCAACCATCCGAAGAGAAATCCACTAAGTAAGGATAGAAAAATGTCTGTTCGAGAGTTTATTAAAGCTATTCCTAAAGTCGAATTAAATATTCAACTCACAGGAGCAATGAATAAAGAAACATTATTAATGATTGCGCATCAGAATAGTGTCCCGAGTGAGTTAAAACATTTTGATTCGTGGGTTGAGTTATTAGAAAATCCTGACTATAAGCGACTTGATGAAATTGCAGAAGTTACTGGAAAGTGGATTAAGTATCCAGAAGATATTGCGCATATTGTTTATGATTTGGGTGTGATGCTATCAAAACAGAATATTCGATATGCTGAGGTTGCAGTTGCACCATCTTATTTTCTAGAAGTTGAAGGGATGGGGATCGAGACATTAATTGATGCATTAAACGATGGTCGAGATCGTGCCTTGCGTGGTTGGAATGTAGAAATGTCATGGATATTTTGTGTGCCCCGAGATAATCCGCGTTCTGGTGATGATGTCGCACGCTGGGCGACCGGTGCAACTGCCCGTAAAGGTAATGTGGTTGCATTGGGTCTTATTGGACAAGAAGATGTTCAGCCAGTTGGACAGTTCAAGCGTGCATTCACGACTGCTAGGAAAAAGGATATCTTTACTGTCGCTCATGCTGGAAGCACCATTGGTTTGGAAGGCATTATGCCAGCGGTGGTAGAACTTGAACCTGATCGTCTAACGGATTCGTGGGGGTTACATGAAGATGAAGCTATTCTCAAACAGGTTGTTGATGCAGATGTTCCGATTGTTGTATCGTTGACCCGTGCCTTGAAGCTTGGTCTTGTTGATAATTTATCAGATTATCCGCTACAACAATTATATAATAGTGACTTGAAGATTATCTTGTCTTCAGGGATGCCATCTTTATATCAAGTAAACTTGAATGAAGAATATATCAAAGCTCACGAAGAATGTGGATTTGATGTTGATGAGATAGTTGAATTAGCGCGGCGTTCTATCCAATACAGTTTTATGGAAGATGATGCTAAGGCTAGTCTGCTTGCGAAATTTGATGAAGAGGTTGAGATTGCTCGTACACAGTACTTGGTACATACAGAAGAATCAACCTAACCAGTAACTTTAAACTAAGGATAAGGAGCCGCAACTAACACGGCTCTTTTTTTATTCTACAGGGGTGACTTTGATGTTGCCATAAAGATTATCGTCAAGTGGTAATGTAATGACAATACTACCCGCATCGACTTTTGCTTTAGCCTGATTTGCTTTAACTGGTACGGTTACTTCAACAGTACGTGATAATCGCCCAAAACGCCGTTCCTGTACAAGATAGGTGGCTGTTGGTGGCGTAGTCTCTGGTTCAGTCTGTACCGCAATGGTTAACATGCTGCTTTCTAAACTGATCTCGATACTATTTTTTACAAGCCCGTCAATTGCGTTTGTGCGAATGATGAGCTCGTCTCCTGCTTTATAAATATCTAGGATGATTTGTTCTGGACTATTGGTGACAGTTCGAATGCCTTTTTCGATTTGCTTGCCAATTTGCTCTCCAAGGTTTTGAATTTCTCTCATTGGATCAAAGCGTTGTTCCTTTGACATGATTTCTCCTCACGAATGTATTCATACTATTTATTATACGTGTTTAACTAGAATTTGTCGCAACAAAGTAAGGGTCAAATAAATTGACTCCTCTATTCGTTGCTATCGCTTTTTGAAAAACTCTGATGTATTAAGTTTCTACAAGGTTTATGGGATTGCATGTAGGCAAAGCATAGATTATTTCTTAGATAACAGGTCAATTACCTGTAAAAGTACCTGACGTACACTTGTTTTTTGCTTTGCCACGCATGGCATTACGGTGATACTATTATCAATATTTGCAACTCTACGAACTGTGGCTAGGCTAGCTGCCCCATCTAAATCCGTCTTATTGGATACAACAAGATATGGGACATTAACATAATTTGAAAACTGCTCAATAAGTTCGGCGGCTTCAGGAAATGATGGTTCATCGGTGGCATCAACTAATACAATAAATCCGTTCATTTCGTTAGCCAGTATTTCCCACATGAAGTTAAAACGTGTTTGACCGGGAGTACCGAATAGGTGAACGATATTGTCGTTGATGGTGGCACGTCCGAAGTCCATAGCAACAGTCGTTTCCGATTTGATACCGCGATCTTCAGTCGTGATGTTTTTCTCTGTTGTGACAACAGGTATATCTGAAATGGTTTTGATAAATTCCGTTTTTCCAGAATTGAATGGACCCGTCACTATAACTTTATAAACAGACACAACACCCTCCTGATGGGTGGAAAACTCTACGATTAGATAACATCATTTTACGGGTAAATAACTGCAATCGCAAGGATGTCGTATCTCAATACATTAACAAGCGAGATATTTGGGTGTTATAGCCTATCCTTATAGGGGATGAAGAAAGTACAATTGTCGTCACCTTGCGATATTTGGGACTGTATACGAGGGACAATCCCAAGCATTTTCGAGATTAGGCGCATATCAAGTTTGCACAGGCTTTCACTTTCTTGTGCAACATGATGATATGGACAACTTTGTGTAGATAATACAAACCAGACTGGGGTTGCTTCCCATTTGGCATCATACCCCTTGCTATTGAGAAACATAACAACAGCCTCGAGGCGATCTTGAATATTGCCTTCAGGAATATCAGCTTCGACAGCCATGTCATCTGCAATACCTTCAATGATGACATTTGCAGTTGACGGTGCTAATTGGGTGTTCATTTTTTTGACTAACTGTATTGTCATTTGCTCGTAATTATTCGGAAAAAATGATGTGCCATGATTAGTAAGTTCGTAGATATGACGTGGTCTACCGGGTGATGTACGATGACGCATACGTGGGGTAGAGACTAAACCGTCTTCTTGAAGCCTTGATAAATGGTGACGCACTGTTACCGATGTAATATTGTCCTGCCTACGCTGGCGTAAGTTTGAGGCAATTTCATCTACAGTGGCTTTCCCATGATTAAAAAGGATTTCAAGAATTTGTCGCCGAGTTTCTTGCATATAGTATAGACCCTAATTTTTATAATGTTCATCATAAAAATGATAGCATTATGGAATAGGACTGTCAAACTAAAGGCTTCAATATTCCATAATAGTCTTATATGATTTCCGGATTTGAGATAATAAGGGATAGAAAATTATGCCAACTGTTGCATATCAAGGGATACCGGGCGCAAATTCCGAAATTGCTGTACACCAGCATTTTGGTGATGATGTAACTTGTTATCCTTGTGATGATTTTAATAAACTGTTTGATGTGTTACAGGCAGGCGTCGTGGATTATAGCTTGCTACCTGTTGAAAATGCTTTGGCAGGATCGGTAAATGGGGCATATGAATTATTGCTCGATCATGATGTTCGGATACAAGCAGAAGTGATTTTGCATGTTCACTACGCTTTAATGGTGAATGCAGGAACGCAATTTTCTGATATTAAGCAGGTTCGATCTCATCCACAGGCACTCGCACAATGCGAAAGGTATATTAAGCGTCATAATTTTGAGCCTGTTGTTTGGTACGACACTGCTGGGTCTGCACATGATCTTGCTAAAAAACCTGAAAAACATGTGGCTTGTCTTGCTCCATTGCTTGCTTCGGATTTATATGGACTTGAAGTGCTTGGCACAGAAGTCGAAGACGTTCCTTTCAATTACACACGGTTTCTGTTATTAGGGCATGGTGATCCAAAACGGTCTGAATATAATAAAACGTCGATTGTTTTTGCGACGCGTAATCGTCCGGCGGCACTATATGAATGCTTGGGTGAATTTGCAAAGCGCGGTCTAAACCTCACTAAAATTGAATCTCGCCCACGCCGTAATCGCCCATGGGAACCTATTTTTTATGTTGATTTTGAAGGACACTGGCAAGATGTTGATTGTCAACAAGCACTCACACAATTGCTACAACAAGCTTCATTTGTTAAGATGCTGGGATCGTATCCCGCAGTAAAATCTGATTCAGTAGGTATATAGATAAAGAAAGTGGAATAAATATGCAGAAAATTGATGTTGCTATTTTAGGTGCTACAGGAGCAGTCGGACAACGATTTATCCAACTATTGGAAAATCATCCGTGGTTTCGTGTAGCAGAGGTTATTGGTTCTAGCCGTAGCGCAGGTAAGCCATATGCCGAGGCGGCTAATTGGGTATTAAATGGTAATCCTCCGACTGAGATTGCAAATCTGACTGTGAAGGCACTTGACGATACCTTTGATTCACCTATTATTTTCTCGGCATTACCAAAAGAAGCCGCTATAACACGCGAAATTGAGTTGGCTGAGGCTGGCCATGTTGTGTGTACAAATGCTGGTGCGAATCGCATGTTAAAAGATGTGCCATTGTTATTGCCAGAAGTTAATGCTGAACATATTCAACTTATTGATGTACAACGGCAAAATCGCGGTTGGACAACAGGTGCACTGATTGCAAACTCGAATTGTACAGTGATGCCAGTTGTGATGGCACTAAAACCATTGGTTAAATATGGTATCCAAAAGTTGCATCTCGTAAGTGAACAAGCAATTAGTGGGGCAGGGTATCCTGGTGTATCGTCAATGGATATTCTGGATAATGTTATTCCATATGTACCGAGTGATGAAAATAAGATGGAAACCGAATCACTCAAAATGTTGGGTGATTTCCGCGATGGTATGATTGATGAATTAAATATGATCGTTGGGGCGACATGTACCCGTGTACCTGTGGTAGATGCCCATCTGGTCAATATCTCTATAGAATTAGCAGAAAAGCCTGATTTGGAGACGATTATCAATGATTGGGTGACGTATCAAGGGGTTGATCCAATTTCAACATTACCGAGTGCGCCAGAATTCCCATTACAGTATTTAACGCAAATTGATCGTCCACAACCGCGTCGTGATCGTGATGCTGGTAAAGGAATGGTGACAAGCATTGGTCGACTACGTGAATGCCCGATTTTGGGGTATAAATTTGCATCATTGTCCCACAATACGATTCGTGGGGCGGCAGGATGCAGTATCCTGAACGCAGAACTGCTGGCTGTTAAAGGTTATATCCAAGACTTCAATCCAATGTCACTTGAATTATCACACTAATCATTACAAACTGAATTTGAAGATAAACAAAAAAGCCCCTTTAAGTTGGGGCTTATTTGCCTCTAAGTTGTTATTGGTATTATGAGTATTCGCCACTACTGTATACGTAGACTGCTGGACCTTCCTCTATGTCAGCAGAAGTCAATTTTCCATCGAATGTTTCGGCAACCCATTTATAGAGCCAATGTGCATCTGTGATGGATAAGTTGACACAACCATGACTACGACGATAGCCGAATGCATCATGCCAATATGCGCCGTGTAATGCACGACCTTCATCGAAGAACATTGTCCATGGTACTTCTTCTAAGAAATAGTAATCGTCGCCAACGACACCACCACTCATATGTTTGCGTGTTTTGCGGTAGTAGATGTGATGAACACCTTCAACAGTAGGCCAACGATCTTGCCCAGTAGCGATGAGAGTGGCGAAGACGGGTTTGTCGCCTTGATAGGCAATGAGTGTTTGTTCATATAGGTCAATACTGATCCAACGGTCTGTATCAACATCAATTGGTTTGTCCGTGGGTTGGATTTTGGCGACGTGAAACTGGTGTACCCATTTATTTTCGCCAATCTGATACCATCGATAGCCTTCAACATCTACTGTGTCGTAAATATAGACTAGTGTATAACGATAGTGCATTCCATTTGATTCGCGTGGGTCACCCCCCGGTTCTTTACTGGGGTACAGGTTGACAAGTGTCCAAGCAACGGTATAGGGGAGGTCTTCATCAGGAAGTAATACACCCGTAAATCGGGAAACACTACCGCCTGAGTTTGATAAATTTTCGGTCAGTACCCATTCATCCTGATTTATTTTTGTCCAACCATCGGTTTCTTCTAGTGCAGTAATAAAGTTAAAGCCTGCGTCAATCGTACGAATGTGGTTGCCATTCGGCGCATCAAATACATCGGTTGTTCCATTAACCTGCTTATACCAGCGATCATAAATGAGGTCTTCGTTGAATGGAATGAGTTCGACATTAGGATCAGGATGTAATGCGATTTCTTCAGCAGAAATACCATATTCTGATGGCTCGCATGATTCCATACTTTCGGTACAGTCGTCACTTGCAGATATGATAAATATTGATGTGCTTAGTGTTACAAAAAGTAAGACCCTGATTAGTGATTTCATGCTTGTTCTCCATAGATTTGTTTGTGGATGTCTTATGAATAGACTAGCATTCTTGCTGAATCAGGGTCAATGAGCGTATAGGCTACGCTAAAACTACGGCTACCCAACGCTGTGACAGATATTAACTATAATCACCACTGGAATATACGTAGACGGCTGGACCTTCATAATCTTCTGTTGCAAAGTCAAATTCGTCATCCGCCCAACTGAATAACCAATAAGCATCAGTGATAGATAAATTAACACATCCGTGACTTTGTCGATAGCCGAACCCATCATGCCAATATGTACCATGTAGCCCGATATCATCATCAAAATACATCGTCCATGGGACTTCTTGCAGATAGTAAAAATCGTCTTGACCATATCCACCGCTCATCAATGTACGTGGAAAACGCAGATAAACATGAAAAATACCTTCATTTGTTGACCATTGGGATAAACCTGACGAAACGAGTGTTGCGAATACTGGTTTGTCATCTTCATAAGCGACAGCAACTTGTTCATATAGATCAACACTGACCCATTTATGGGTATCAACATCTTCGGGTTTTTCTACTGGGAGGATTTTGGCAACATCAAACTGGTGTACCCATTGATTCTCGCCGATTTGATACCAATTGAACCCGTCAACTTCAACAGTGGTATATAGGCTGACACGGGTATAACGATATAAATACGGGTTATCAGCAGCAGATTCACCTCCGGGGGTTTTAGCTGCGCGTAGATGTTTAAGAGTCCATGCCATTGTATATGGCAATGGTTCATCTGGAAGTTCAACTCCTGCGAAACGCGAAGGTAGGGTTGGTTCACTTAAGATTTCTGATTTGACCCACTTTCCTTCGGCAATTTCTGCCCATCCGCCTGATTCTTGAATGACTGTGGCGTAACTATAACCCGTGCCTAAATTCTCAATCAGATTGCCATTGGGAGCATCATATACTGCAAGGCTTGCGATAATATTCCGATAGCTTCGGTCATATAAGATAGTTTCATCTATTTGCAGTGGATATACGTTAGGTGTAGGGTAGGCTTCGATAGCAGTTGCTGGTACGCCACAATCGGGTGAACATGTGCTTTGTGCCACTGTTACATTAACTGAGGCGATTAACAATAAAACAAAACTTATAACTATACTCAAGTAACGCATGTCTATACCTCATTTTAGTCAGATATTATCTGTTGATTAAAGCCTATTTTGGTAAGGACTTCAACCTACGTATTGGCAACGATTACTCTATTTTAGTTGAGAGGTTATCAAAGTCGATATATTTTGGTGCGATATGTTTAGATAAGTAGTGCTCGGCTTCTGGTCGATGGAAGATAATGCCATCGTTGTGCGCTTTTAGCGAATGAATTTGTAAAATAACTGTGCTTTTTGAATGGCGACTAGCAACCCGTTTGGCATTGTCGAGATTGGTGGTGAAATGTACATATTGTCGGCTTTGAGCTTGCAAACCTGTTTCTTTAATGGAATCGATTGCCTCTTGACTTGTCCCATGATAAAGATATTCAGGCGGTGTGACAATGGGATAGGTAATCTCTCTTACAGCGCTGTGTCCAAACATTGCACGGATTTTATCATCAACAATTTCATAGCGTTTTTTGCCATGATTATCACCTACAACAATTGTTTCTAAATCGTTATAGCTATACTTATTACCATATTGGTTTTGAATGATTTGCCATACTTGACCAACCTCAACAAAGCCATCTTCATCTAGTTGTAAATCAAATTCGGGGGCTTTGTGTCGCAAAATCAACGCAAGGAATTTTGAGAGTTGGTTTGTATTTGCCATATTTTTCGACTTCATTCGTGTATCTTGGTATCATACTTAACTATATATATTTGTGACTGATATGGAAAGGTTACCTTGATGGAAATTTTAGGCATTGATATTGGCGGGTCTGGTATTAAAGGTGCTATTGTCGATATTGAAAAAGGTGAATTCGTCGAAGATCGACTACGTATCCCGACTCCGCAACCTGCAAAACCTGAACCTGTTGCTGAAGTGGTTGCAGAAATTTCTCGTCATTTTGAATGGACGGGGCCGATTGGATGTACATTCCCTGCCGTTGTTAAACATGGGGTCACATTGACTGCTGCTAATGTTGATGACGAATGGATTGGGACAGATGCAAAAAGCCTCATTGAGCAACATACGGGCAATCCTGTAAAGGTTCTCAATGACGGGGATGCCGCAGGGATTGCTGAAATGAAGTTCGGTGCTGGGAAAGATCGTGACGGTCTGGTTATTATTTTGACATTAGGGACGGGAATTGGTAGTGCTTTTTTCATGAATGGCATTTTGATTCCTAATACAGAATTTGGTCATCTTAAAATACGAGGGAAAGACGCAGAAAACCGCGCGTCTGACCGAATCCGGCAAGAAAAGGGATATAGCTGGGAAAAATGGGGGAAAAAATTGTCAGAGTATTTTCAATATGTGGAATTTCTATTTACGCCTGATTTGTTCATTGTTGGGGGTGGAGTGAGCAAAAAGTATGAAAAATATTTTCCTCATATTTATTGCAATACGGAAATTGTCCCTGCGCAGTTGCGGAATGATGCTGGTATTGTTGGTGCTGCTATGGCGGCTAAAGATTTAAAATTGTAAAATTGTCATTCTATCCAAATTGGTAATTTTGTTACGAAAATGATCGTATCCGCTTCCCTGCTAAATTCAAAGTCTATTTCTTGCATGTAGAAGAATGTGATTGCAGTTGCTACTGGACTATATGGAATGCTGAGTAATTTTTCGATATTATCATCTGGATAGAAGAGCTGACGATGGATACTTATGAATAGGTGTTTGTCGATAACTTCAAGATTGATATGTGTTTGCGGTATAAAAGTGTTCTTGGCAAATGCTAGAATGCTACCTAATACCAAAGGTGTTTCGCTATGTGCTTCAATGTTAATTTGTGAATCAAATGCTGATACATCAATTTCTAATGAGGGTTCATAATTTTGTGCAGTGGAAACCATATCGATGATAAACTGTTCGATTTGGCTGACTTCGACATCTTTCTCTGTAGTAACTATAAAATTTTTAGACATCCATTGGCTCATCTGTTGCCAGCGTGCGATACCGCGTTGGCTACTAGAGTGGATGATTGTCATCCATTGGTGTTTTTGTTCTTCAGGTATTGTATCGAGGTCGTCAAATTCTGTTTTGCCGATTAAGATTTCACTATACCCTTTGATCTGGGTTAGAGGTGTAATCCCATCATGTCGCCAATAGGAAACCCCTTTGAAAATATCTTGAATTACAAAATTTAAGGCCTGTTGTATGTCATCAA
>Ga0070729_10001905_pt1 | contig 29016 bp, 21 predicted proteins | sample tdDd472_FD_66725 | JGI IMG/M metagenome (GOLD analysis project Ga0070729, IMG submission 66725) | Marine sediment microbial communities from the Atlantic coast under amendment with organic carbon and nitrate - tdDd47.2 | ecosystem: Environmental > Aquatic > Marine > Coastal > Sediment | place...
CATTCTTTCCGGACTGATAGCAGAGAACTTCCGCTTAAAGACGTACGGATCGGCACAAAATGCACAACGATAAAAACATCCAACCGATGAAATATAATCCAATTGCCGCCGTCCTTTTTTCTGAAAATACTTTTCAACATCAATAAGTCCGTAATTAGCGGGTGGAAGCTCATCCATATTTACCATTTCCCTGGTAGGATTTTTAATAACTTCCCCGTCTTCACTATGATAACAGATTCCATGAATACCATCTAAGGATGAGTTTTTCTCAAATGCAGCAATCAGCTCCTGGAAAGTAATTTCTCCCTGACCCTGTACTGCAATATCTATTGACATTTCTTCCTCCAGTGTTCTCTCAGGAAACAAAGAGGTATGCCAGCCTCCCCATACGGTTGGAACCTCTGGATTGTTTTGCTTTACCTTTCTGGTAATCACGATGGCATCATTAATAGGTTTTCCTGTTAAAACTGTGACCCCAAAACATACTGCACCTTTCACTTCTTCTAATACTTTCTGATGAGCATTTTCATCAATTCGTCCATCAATTATAACAACATCATACCTTGAGTTATCAAAACAAGAACCTATTGCAAGTAATGCAAGTGGCATATCAAAAAATACCGCATCAGGGTTGTAAAGTACGATTTTGTGTTTGGATGCTTTCATTCACTTCGGCTCATGATCAAGTTAATAGACTAACATAGCATATGGTAAAATGTTCCTAAAACAGTGAATAAATAAAGGGTGCAACCACCGACGATTCACCCAAAGCTATCAATAATCCTAATATGATAAAAACAATTACAAGGGGGTAAAGCCAATATTTTTTCTCTTCCTTGAGATACCTGAAAAGCTGACGGATAACTGTTATTTTACTCATGTTGATTAATATTGATTATCGAAATCAGAAGAACCCCGAGGGTCCTCCCATCCGGTGGATTTATTTTTATGTCGTCGAAAAAGGCCTATAGGGATTATTCCTATTAAAAAAATAATCGCCAGCACTACTGTAGAGATGATTTCGGAAAGAATTCTGCCGAAATACATCCAGATATACAAAAAGGGTAAAGCTATTATTGGAAGAAAAAAACTTAGTGATACCAATATGCCCGTTGCAACAAGCAGCGAAAAGTTCAGGTCGGATAAATACCATAGATACCCAAAAATCAATAATAATATGATGCCAATAAGCCACAGGAATTGTTGTTGCTTTTGCCGTTTTCGCGAAAAATTTAAAACCGATTTATGTGTAGCTCTAATCCAGTTCATAAGTAGTTATTTGGTTTGAAAGCCCGGATTCTGTTTGGTTTTCTTTGATGATTAAATATCCTTCAATAACCATGGCATCCATGTCTGTATTAAAAAAACATTTTATGGCATCTTCGGCTGTACACACAATGGGCTCACCCCGAACATTCAGTGAAGTATTGATCAGAACAGGGAAGCCACTTATCCGGTGAAATTCATTCAGCAACTGATGTATCTTCGGATTGTCTGATTTATGAACAGTTTGAGCTCTTGATGAGTCATCCACATGAACACAGGCTGGAATTTTGTCCGGCTGAGTGCAGGGAAAAGTATAAAGCATTGCCTTGGATTTTGAACCCAGTTCAAACCACTCATTTGCATGCTCAGCAAGTACTATGGGTGCAAAAGGCCTGAATCCTTCTCTTTTCTTTATTGCCAGGTTCAAGTGCCGTTGCATATCTGGAAAACCCGGACTTGCTAAAATCGTGCGATTTCCCAAAGCCCTGGGTCCAAACTCCATTCTGCCATCAAACCAACCTACCACTTTTTTATTGTTAAGCATCTCAGCAACACGTTGTATCAGAATATCAAAATCGGGCCGTTCATAAGTAACATTAAACCTTTCCAGTAGAATTTCTACATCAGCTTTTGAGTTAGCAGGACCCAAAAAGGAGTGGAGGTACAGGTCATCAGCCTGATTCACTTTGGGATTGTCCAGGTACTGATGCCATAAAAGCAATGCTGCTCCAATTGCAGTTCCACTATCACCTGCCGCAGGTTGTATCCATATTTCCCTGAATTTCCCCGACTTTTGAAGCAATCCGTTGGCCACACAATTCAGAGCAACACCTCCTGCAAGGCACAAGTTTTCCATACCTGTTATTCGCTTCGCATGAGTTGCCATCAGCATCACAAGTTCTTCAGTTACTTTTTGAATGGAAATGGCCACATCCTTGTAAAACTGTGGAATGGTCGATTCACCGGTTCTGGCAGGGTATCCAAACAATTCACAGAATTTTTGATTGATCATCTTCAACGAATACTCGTAGGAAAAATACTTCATATTCAGTTCGAATGATCCATCATCATGTATCTTCACAAGGTTTTCCTTAATGATGTCTACATAAATGGGCTTACCAAAAGGTGCAAGGCCCATCAGTTTATATTCCCCTGAGTTTACTTTAAACCCGCAATAATATGTGAAAGCAGAGTAAAGCAAACCCAGCGAATGCGGAAAATGAATTTCTTTATGGGTCTTAATTTTATTTCCGGAAGCATGGCCAAATGTGGTTGTCGCCGTTTCACCTACACCATCAATTGTAAGAAATGCAGCCTCATCAAAAGTGGAAGTGAAGAAGGCTGAAGCCGCATGGCTTTCGTGGTGTTTGCAATACTTTATATTTCCTTTAAATCCCAGTTCTTTCTTTATTACGGATGAGATCCAGAGTTTCTCCTTCAACCAGCTTCTCATGGCCATCCTGAATGGCACAAAACCTCTTGGTGCTGATTTGATGAAAGTGTTTAAAATCCGATCAAATTTCAGGATGGGTTTTTCATACCAGGCAATGAAATTGATATCATTTATTACGATGCTCTCAAATTCTAAACAAAACTTAATTGCATTTTTCGGAAGGGATGAATCATGTTTTTTCCTTGTAAATCGCTCTTCAGAGGCGGCAGCAATTACTTTTCCATCCTTAAGCAAACATGCTGCTGAATCGTGGTAAAAAGCTGATATGCCTAATATGTAAATGGGCTTTTCGCTCATAGTTTAAGTTCATTAATCAGGTACTCTCCTAAATATTTGGATCCTTGAATATTTAGATGAGGATCGTTGCTGTAATACAGATGGACTCCATCGTTCTCCTTCTGTTGAAAAAATGGTAAAGGATTGATAAGTTCTGCTTTTTCTATTTCTTGCGACATTTTTTTTAAGAGTGGATACTCAGGATACAATATATCATCCTTGAGGTTTCCTCCAAGTTCCTGCATCCTGTTAAGGTAGACAACATTTGTTTGAGCACAATGAGGAATAACCAGAAGGTATACCAGGGTGGAGTCGGGGAGGAGTCGCTGCATATTTACAAATTTGTCCCTCCATATTTCATAGATTTCAGCCTTATCCTCTTTAAGTAAAATTGAATTGGATAAATAAGCAGGATCTCCCTTGAAATATATTTCCGTTCTCAAGTTATAACTTGATTTAGAATACTTAACATTATGCAATTCATGAAGGGTTTGTTTGTGAGATATAAACCGGGCTAACCTCATATTAAAGTATTGCAGAATAAGTAATTTTTCAGAAAGCAACCAATAAAGGTTGCGGCCCAGTGATAAGGTTTTGAAATTAACCGGGTGCCGGATGTCCAGAAAATCATTGCCTGTATAAAATTGATAAATGACCGCTGAGGGTTTAAACTTTTTAATCCTTTTTTTGAAGATAAGTTCATGCTGTCTGATTCCGGTTCCGGGGATTGAAGCATTGATAAAGTTAATGCCTGGAATTGCCTGCCTGAGATGTTTGATGTAGCTATCAGGATGAGCAGAAAAAGAATCTCCAAATATTAAAACATTCTTCTTTTCCTTGGAATTCTCAAGATTGGGATTTAGACCCTTCAGTTCATTACCATAAAACTCGATGACCTGATATCTGAAACAGAATTCTAAGATCAACAGAACGCTCAGAACCAGAAAACCCAAATAGCCAGTTCTTTTTAAAATTATATTTAGCGTTCCCTTTTTCATCCGGATGTTATGAGCATATGTGGTGAAGCCTACCTTTTGAGCAACAAAAGCTGAAAGTAGAATAAGTTTGAAGTTAATTTAAAATAAGCCCATCTTACAACACTTTTGAGCTTACCCCGTCGGATATCTCCTACTGCTTGTTTCTGCCTGAACCTTTTGTGGATAAAACGGTGTAGTTTCTTGTAAAATTCAGGTGAGTAGGTACTCTTGTACATTAGTAGCAGTTCATCCGAATCAGTCCAGTTGGCTTTCTGCTCCAATTGTGACTTTACTGTTTCATGAAATTTTGTACCGGGTAGTGGATACGAAACAGAAACTCCAATGTCGTAGGGCATTAACTTAAACAACATCCTCAGGGTGGCTTTTATATCGTCCCAGTTTTCGCCCAGGTAGCCCAATTGCAAAAAGAGACTTGGTTTGATGCTGTGCTTCTTCATTAAAAGGGTACTTTCCTCGATCTGCTCAACCGTTTGGCCCTTATCCATTGCATCGAGTATTTTTTGCGAACCACTTTCAGCGCCTATCCAAATTTCATCACATCCGGAGTTCGCTAAATTAACAACAGCACCATCCTTCAATAATAAATCTGCCCGTGATTGTATCTTATATTTTATTGAGATTTTTTGTGCCTTCAATTCCCGGTTAAATTCATCAACCCATTGTGGTTTTAAACCAAAAATATCGTCACAAAACCATATATAGTCAAATGTAAAAAGGGATTTAATCAGGTTGATTTCTGAAACAACATGCTTTGGTGATCGAATGTTGTAACCATAGCCATAAATGGGTTTTGCACACCAGCTACATTTGTACGGACACCCTCTTGTAGTTGCCAGGTTTATATAAAAGTATCCGTGCTTTTCCCATGCCTTTTTGTAAGGTTCTATGTTCACTAAATCCCAGGCCGGCAAGGGTAAACTATCTAAATCAGATAGAATAGCCCTTTGTGATGTGGTAACAATTTCGCCTGCTTTATTAAAGGCAAGTCCATCGATCCCCGAAATATCTTCCTGCTTGTTTAGTGCATTTACCAAATTCAGTAAAGTAACTTCTGCTTCTCCTAAAATCACTTCATCAGCACCTTTTTCGAGGTATTTTTGGTAGTGATCTGTAGAATCACTACTGGACACAATGACGTGAATTCCCTGGCTTTTTGCATATTCTATCATTTCAAATGCGGCATCACGCATTTTGGTAAGGCACATCTTTGTTAAATAATTAAAACCATCATCATAGATTACCAGCACAGATGGCTGGAAACTTTCAAGGCTGGTTTTAATTTCAAAGGAATCTTTAACAAAATTAGTATCAAATAAACTTACCTCATAACCATTTTCCCTTAAATAGGATGCAGCCTGAATTGTGCCAAGTGGGGGATAGGGTTTGCCCTGTTCCAGTTGTTTTTCATCAAAATACAGGAAGTAGCTATGCGTAAAAAGTATTTTCATTCAATAATGTCTAGTTTGTTTAGGCGAACATTGTATTCTTCTAAAACTTTATTTTGAAAGTCCTGCGGGTGATGCTTCGAAACACCACGATTTGTCCTCATGGTTAACTCAAACTTTGAAGAATCAAAATGCCTGAACTTATTGAGCCATCTTTTCAAGGTTATCCTCATAAAATATAAATCAAGCCGATCACCGAGTGAACCCTTAAAGAACCATTCGGCAAAGCTTTTTAAACCATTTCTACCTTCAATAGGCTTAAGATTTATCGGGTGCCTGAAGTTTGGGAAATATTGCTTTGTCCAGCTATTGGTTTCTTTTAGATCTTTGATCAAAGGTGTGTTATATACCGGAAGCATGTGCGTTATTTCTATTGCAGTGAAAATATTTTCATCAACAATCTTTAAATTGTTTTCATCCACAAAATAATTCAGGCAAAAATATTTCCTGGAATTAAATAAAAACACCTTTTTAAAAAAAATCAGCAAGGTCCTGCAAATCCACAGACGATCAGGAGCAGTAACAATAAAATAATCAATATCACCATCATCAAGCATGATATTCTTCGATAAAGATCCCGAAATAGCAACTCCTCTTACAAAAGGAAACGATTTGATTATCCTGACATAAAACGGGAGCTTTCTAAAATATTTTTTCGCCTCAATTTGATTTACTTTTCTCAATTCAACCAGGTTGGCAATGTCTTTATTCAGGCTATAATATTCATCTTTCTTAAAGCATACTTCTTCGTCCACCAATTTATCCAAAATCGTTACAAAGTCCTGATACGCTCCATTATCCGTGCACAAATTTATCAATTCGTCCTTCTTCAAAGGATGATTAAAAATATCGAAATATGAAATGGATTTTAGGATTTTGAGCCTTGTTGTTGTCACAGTATTGATTTAATGTTGCATCAAAATTAAAAAAAAATAGGTATGGCCGTGGCTATGTAGCAATTTAATATAGCTTGAAATATTTAGCCCCTGGTTTTTTGTTCCCATACTATTATCCGGGTTCAAAATGTCCCAAAGGCCTATTCAAAACCGTTTCATAGGCTTTTAATGTCATCTCTGCCGCTCTCCTCCAGTTATACTGTGAAAGGATAATCTCTTTTAGCTTATTTGAGTTTGGGGTATTTAAAGCTTGTACTAAGGCGTTTTCTATACTATGCTGGTCCTGCGGTTTGCAAAACCAGGTATCGGCCTTGTAGTAATCCCTGGTATCTCCACCCGTTCCAACCACAAGTTTACATCCCATCGCTCCGGCCTCTAAGGAACTCAGGCCAGTCGTTTCAAACCAGCTTGGCATAGCATGTACCATTGAACTAGCGTAAAGCTCAACCAATTTTTCTTGTGGCACAAACTCGGTAAATTTAACATTGTCACCACCACTTGCTTTACACAACTCATAATAATGGCTATGGTTGGGAGGAGAATTTCCTACCAGTTCAAGTTTAATGTTTAGTTTCTTACAGGCACGAATCAGTTCAAGTTGCCCCTTTAAGCCATAAATTTGTGCTACACATAAAATTTTTTCCTGTCTTTCAATATCCTCAGGGATTTGGCTAAATAACTCAAGATCTACACCATTAGGTACAACCTGGTGTATCCCCGAAAAACCGAAGCTTCTAGCAATGCGCTGGTATTCCGAACTTGAATTGGGCAATATCATTGAAGCATTTTTTAATACCTTTTGTACTGCTCTCTTATGTCCCAGCAGGTACTCAGAACTTACCATTGTATCCTGCTTGTTTGCAAAACGATACAGATTTTTCAAATATTCAGACCGGGATTGGCCCAGAAATCCGAGCATACTTTTGTGGACCCAATTTCTCCTGTTCCGGTCAAATTCTGAATAATCCACATATATAGTACTTACCACATAGGGCTTGCCACTTCTTTTAATGTGATAAAGATGATCGGATGGCCTAATGATGTTAAAGAAGTGCAGCAAATCGAACTTATCATATGAAATCGAATCACAGGCGCGAAACACCTCAGCAGTTACCCCAAGTTTGTTTAACTCTTCAGCAGTTTTCAATACCTGAATAGTATCACCACCTCTTATGGCATACATCGATGACCTGGATATCAATGCGACCCTCATGATGATGTTGTTTTTAACTGTTTAAAATCAAACCTGGTAAACCTGCTCTGGAATACTAAGGCCCAAGTGCCTAATTCGGCAACATTCACAGTAAAACTTCCGGTAAACTGGTATATAAATATGAATATGAACAAAGTAAGTGAATAGAGGTTTTGATAAATTTTCATTCGTATGAAAAAATAAACCTCCAAACCTATCTTCAATACAAATCCATAAAATCCATATGTTGCCAGCATTTCAGCCATGGAATTTGGAATCCGGTAATTGATTTCAGTTATCAGCTGATTATGATAAAAATTTACGATTAAGTCGTTAAACAACATTTTAACCTGCCCGGGCCCAACTCCCATCCATGCATGGTAATAATTCACCATATCGTTTGCGATCCTGAAGGCATAGGTCATTCGGCCATTTCCAGAGGTGTCGTTTCCAGTAAAGATGTTTACAACTCTTATAAAAATAGTGTTGGAAGGCCATGCCAGCATGAATATAAATATTATGGCAAATAAAAACATGAAGCCGAATATTAAATAGTTTTTTGAAATTTTGGGAAGTTTTCTGAAACTAATCAGCAGGGCCAGAACAATTGCAATTCCTAAACCACCGATCACACCGAATGAGAGGGAAAGAACTATGGGTAAGGCAACAACAGGAATCAAGAGCAGTGTGTGTTTCGATTGACCGGTTAATATTTTAAGAATAAAAAACAAAAACACAGGACTCAAAAGCAGTGAATAATGAGATGGTTCATATGACATGAGCATCAATCGAGGAAAAATAGAAACACCATGAGTAATTCGGGTATAGTGCCAGAAAATATAACTCCCAAGGTTGAATTGAAGAGCAATAAATACTATAAGTACCAAAATGATATTTACAAACAGAACAAATTCAAATACGTCTTCAAGTTTAGAATTCATTTTTTTAATTGCCTCAATTGCCGTAAATAAAAACACCCAAGCAGTGATTACCAATCCGGTAGAGATAATATAAGTGCGAATATCAAAACCCAATATCAGGTGAAGAGGAACAGGTAGTACAAGCAACAATGACCATTTTGCCATGTTTACAATTCGGTCTTCTTTATACAGCCAATAAAGAAATAAGGGGGTAAAAAGAGCAGTATATAAAAGGCCCAACGGAAGAAAGGTGTTGTTGCAAAAAAAGTAAAGCAAGGCAAAACTTAAAAAAACAGAATAGTTTAATTTCCAGGTCATTCAGTCAGCAATTTAATATTGAAATAATTATTTTTTATGTAAATAACCCAGAAACTGATAACTCCTGAAAAGAAGAAAACCAGAGCTAAATCCCAGCGGGTCACGACGATGGCTGCCATGATCATCAATGATGGAATCATAGTGAAAAATGTTTCCCTTAGGGAGTTTGCGTGCAAGACACATTTGTTAATTAAAAAATATTCCACGGGCATAAAGATAATCAATGCAACGATTTGTCCCCAAATAAGATATTCACCGGTGGGGGAGATGCTAAAAAATACTATCATTCCGGCAATGATTGCTGTTTTGTACATCAGTTCTAGAGAAGTAATAAATGCAAGAGATTTGATAGCATTTAAGTAGAGTTTAGGTACAATGGACAGGATTAAAAATGCTTCAAAAACCAGGAATAACCTGAAGAATCCAATCATGCTGTTACACTTTTCCTCGCCAAGCCACAATACAAACAAGGGTTCACTTACCGCGTACAGGGCAGCAATCGACAGCAATGAGAAACCTACCGAAAAGGCTCGTATCGAATAAAAATAATTTTGAGTACCACCGTGAGCAGCTTTTAACCTTGATATTTTTGGAAGAAACCAACTAACAACTGCTTCAAAAGCCATATGCAAATGGTTGGCTATTGTTGATGCAAGAACATAATAAGTAACAGCGGCAGTCCCTAAAAACCAGGCAACAATAAAACGGTCGATCTGGTAAGAGGCAACTGCAATAATGGTCTGTAGCCAGGTCCAGAATCCAAAATTGTATATTTCCTTTCTTTCGGGCAAAGCTTTGAATAAGACCGGCCGGTATCCTTTCAATCCAAAAAAGATGATAAATCCCTGGACCAGTACCATTAAAATACTTACTGTAAGGGCAGCTAAATACATGGCAAGAAGAGAGTATCCTTTGTAAACCAATACAATTTGCACTGCCAGGGTTAAAACCCTGTTGATAATGTTGTATAGGGCTGCTTTGTCGTATTTTTCGTAGCCTTTAAAAATACTCTGAAACAATATTTCCGGGAACCTGACAGCAATCAGAAAGGTAGCAACAACAAGTGTTTTATGAATATTATCATTAAAAAGTGTAAGACCCAGACTCGGGGCTAAGAGTAATACCATGGCACCAACAATGGTAATCATCATCATTTTACCAAGCAAAGCAGATGAAACATTGATGTAGGCAAAAAGTTTCTTGCGGTTATTTTTTCCAAGGGCTTCGGCAACGTGCGCCGTAATCGATAAAGGCAAACCAAATCCGATAATATGTACAGCGATAAAAACATAGGAATTTACGAGCATCCACTCGCCGAAGGTATTTTCTCCCAATCTGTTGATAAAAAACGGTGTGGCGGCTAAGAATGCTATGGGATAAATCAGGATGTTGGCCAGATTCCAGCTTGAATTTCTTACATTTGCCGAGTTGGTGATCATACTTTGGCAAAGATGTAAAAAATCAGGTTATGACACTTAAATTAGTATCATTAATATGGTGAAAAAAACCAGGCAAATAAAAATTGGAATCTCTCTCATCCTGCTTTCCGGGGTTGCCTTTGCCATAATGTTGATTATTCCCTTTCTGAATCTGGAAACCAAATCCAAAGCCATAGGGTCATCTGTTGCTTTCATAGTTATGGAGGTTTTGTTTTATGCAGGTGGATTTTTGGTTGGAAAAGAACTGTTTGTAAAATACAAATCCTATTTAAATCCTGCAAAGTGGTTTAAACGAAGGGCTCCAAAAGATGACTGAGTAAATTCCATGTAGCTTTTATTAAAAGCCCATTGCTTAGCGAATTTGCAAAATATCAGAATAACTGATACATAATTTGAATTAGATTGACAACTTTCAAATTTTTTTCTTTTTCACTAAGCGCTATTCCTTAACATAAAATCGTTACCGTTATCTCACTTACTTCGACATGCTCAGAAGTCACGATATCTGATTTTATATTAAATACTGCGTATTTCGGAATTTGCTATAGTTGTCCGATAATTAATATTATGTTAAATAGATAATTTAAATACACATGTTAAGCCAGGATTTGCTAAGATGTTCCCCTACCTGCTTCTAATAAACCAATGATATCCTTAAAGTAACGAGCATAAAAAAAGGAGGACTAAATTTCCTCCTTTTAAATAAAATATGTTTAAGGCATTTATTCACCAAGCCTTTCGTTGACTTCTTTTAATTTTTCAAGCATTCCAAGACGTGTGTAGATATCTTTTAAAGTTCTTAAGGTAAAGGGGTCATCGGGCTGAAGCTGGTCGGCCTTCTCAAGATAAGGTACAGATGCTTCAAGAATACCGTTAGCCCGATCTCTCAATTCATTGTATTTAGCTTCCTCGTTTAGTGGTAGAGCATCGGCTTCAGTTAAAATTTCGATGGCCTTATTCACATAAAGCGCGCCCAGGTTATAGTTGGGGTCAAAATAGTCAGGATTCAATGCAATGGCTGCTTTATAACTTTTTTCGGCTTCCTCGAAATTACCTAATTGGTCGTAGTTGGTTCCAACAGCAAAATAAAGCGTTGGATTTGTATTATCCTTTTCAATGGCAAGTTCCAGCAGTTCCATAGCTTTGTCCTGCTCGCCGGTAGCCAGGTAAATATTGGTTTCGGCAATAATCAGGTTAAAATCATCAGGAAATACTTCCCTGCCCTGCTTTACATAAGCCAGTGCCTGTGCTGTGTCACCTTCCGCTTTGGTAATCTCTGCCAGTGATGAGTATATTCCCGGCTGCTTGAAATTAACATCAATAAGTTTTAAGTAATACTTTTTCGCTGCCTCATTTTGTTGGGCCAATTCGGCACACAGTGCTGCATTATATGTCGCCAGGCTATCAACCCTTCCCATACTCTCGTTCACAGCGGCTGATTGTCCAAAAGCACCTACGGCATTGGCGTAGTCCTGTTCATTGTAAAGGTTGACACCTTTATTATAAAACTGTTCAGCGCACACCAGGATTCTATCATTGATATCGTTTGTGAATTCTCCTTTCTCATCAAGTTCTTTTGATTTAAGGTAAGCTGCATAAGCTTTTTCAAGGGCGTCGGGATCAAGGTTTTTATATTTCTCCTCATCGCTTAACCTGATTGCCAGGTATACATTCCCTGCGTAAAACCAGGTTTTTGCATCATTCATCGTCTTCGCATGTGCGGTTGCATCATCGATAGCCTCTTTTGCCTTATCCAGTTTCCCGTATCTAAGGTAATTAAAGGCACTGGTCCTTTTCGAATTTTGAGCATTCACGCCAAATGCTACTGTAATCATCAGTATTAAAACTGCAAGTTTTCTCATTGTATTTATTTTAGAATTACTGTGGTTTACTTTACAATTGCTGTACCAAATATGATTTCACTGCTTTAGTTTGCGCGGCAAAGGTATAAATTAATGGAATTTTGTATAACTAATTTAGTAATTTGAAACCTATCCAATTAAGATAATCTTTACTCTTGTCCTTCTTCAGTAATGCCCTCATTTTCCGGATTTTCTTCAACACCATCATCCATTAGATTTTCGTTTTCGGCATCGTCAACCTGTACTTTAGCTACAGCAGCAATGGTATCTTTTTCACGCAAATTAATAAGTTTTACACCTTGCGTGGCACGCCCCATTACCCGCAATTCAGAAACTGAAAGACGTATTGCCAGGCCTGAGCGATTGATAATCATCAGGTCATCGTTGTCGGTAACGTTTTTAATAGCGATGAGGTTTCCAGTTTTATCGGTAACGTTGATGGTTTTTACTCCTTTACCACCCCTGTTGGTTACGCGGTAATCATCAAGTTTAGATCTTTTTCCAAATCCATTTTCCGATACAACAAGTACATCATATTCTTCATTTTCGAGGCATATCATCCCAATTACTTCATCCTTACCATGTGCCAGGGTTATGCCACGCACACCTGAGGCATTTCTGCCCATGGGCCGAACTTTCGTTTCATTAAAACGAATGGCCCTACCCGATTTCAAAGCCATGATTACCTCGTTGGAACCATTGGTTTGACGGGCTTCAAGTAATGAATCTCCTTCACGGATATTAATAGCAATTATTCCGTTCTGGCGTGGACGCGAATAAGCGGCAAGAGATGTTTTTTTGATCACCCCCTTTTTGGATGCTAAAATGATGAAGTTATTATTAATGTAATCTTCATCTTTTAAATCCTTAATATTTATGAAAGCCCTGACCTTATCATCTGGTTCAATATTTACCATGTTTTGAATGGCCCTGCCCTTTGATGTTTTTGTACCTTCGGGTATTTCGAATACCCTCAACCAGTAACATTTGCCTTTTTCAGTAAAGAATAGCATATAGTTGTGGTTGGTTGCCACAAACAAATATTCAAGGAAGTCCTCGTCCCTGATCGATCCTCCGCGGGCTCCTCGCCCACCCCTGTTTTGAACCCTGTACTCTGTTAATGGTGTTCTTTTTATGTAGCCCAGGTGCGAAATGGTTACCACAACATCTTCATCGGGTATGGTATCTTCAATTCTGAAATCACTGGCAGAATATTCTATTCTTGTCCTGCGCTCATCACCATACTTCTCAAGTATTTCTTTTAATTCATCCTTGATAATGTCCATTCGCATCGACTCATTCGCAAGAATCTCCCTGAAATGCTCAATTCTCTTCATCAACTCGGCATAATCATTTTTGATTTTATCACGTTCAAGTCCGGTGAGCCGGTGTAGCCGCATATCAAGGATAGCCCTGGCTTGAATCTCACTTAGGTTAAAGTTTGATATTAAACCTTCCCTTGCAATCTCTGGCGTTTGTGACCTGCGGATCAATGCAATAACTTCATCAAGATGATCAAGCGCAATTAGCAAGCCTTCAAGTATGTGAGCTTTTTTCTCTGCCTCTCTCAGTTCATATTCTGTTCTCCTAACCACTACCTCATGGCGGTGATCAACAAAATGCCCGATGATTTCTTTTAAATTGAGTTGCTTGGGACGACCCTTAACAAGTGCAATATTATTTACACTGAATGATGTCTGGAGTGCAGTGTACTGGTATAATTTGTTAAGAACAACATTGGTTACAGCATCCCTTTTCAAATCATATACAATACGAATTCCATTCCTGTCCGACTCGTCGCGAATATCACTAATACCATCAATCTTTTTGTCATTTACCAGGTCGGCGGTTTTTCTGATCATTTCGGCTTTATTCACCTGGTACGGTACTGAAGAAACAATAATTTGCTCCCTGCCTGTTGATGTTACATCAATGGTGGCTTCACCCCGCATAACTATCCTTCCTCTACCCGTTTCAAATGCATCTTTCACTCCATCGTACCCATAGATAATACCACCTGTAGGAAAATCAGGGGCTTTGATGTAATGCATTAATTCCTCGATGGTGATATCATTATTATCAATATAGGCTATTGTACCATTGAGGACTTCTGTCAGGTTATGAGGTGCCATGTTGGTAGCCATACCAACAGCAATACCTGAAGTACCATTTATCAAAAGGTTTGGTATTTTGGCAGGCAGTACCTGAGGTTCTTTCAATGAATCATCAAAATTCAATTGAAAATCAACTGTATCTTTATTGATATCGTCCAGCATTTCTTCGGCCAGTTTTCTTAACCTGGCCTCGGTATATCTCATTGCCGCAGGACTGTCATTATCTATTGATCCAAAGTTTCCCTGACCATCAACCAAAGGGTACCTTAATGACCAAACCTGTGCCATACGTACCATGGCATCGTATACTGATGTATCACCATGTGGGTGATATTTTCCAAGCACCTCCCCTACTATTCTAGCAGATTTCTTGTACGGACGGTTGGAAAATACGCCCAAATCAAGCATTCCATATAGTATTCTTCTGTGAACTGGTTTGAGACCATCCCTGACATCCGGTAACGCCCGTGACACAATTACTGACATTGAGTAATCAATGTAAGCGGACTTCATCTGGCTCTCGATGTTAACTTTAAAAATCTTTTCGCCTTCCTGAATATTATCCATCTCCTAACTGATTCGTATTTAGTTAATTACAAATTTTAAAAACAGGAAACAAAAATACCACTTTTTATCCGATAAAAAGCGCAACAATTCAATTATTATAAACATCAATCTGTTGATAAAATACGGGTTTCAGCCATTTTTACAGAATGATTGAACGTATTTTTGCCGATGAACAATAATTGATCTATGATTGTTAATTTCAAAATGTGTTTAAAGTGTTGAAAATAAATATATCAACCAGTTTTATGCATGTTTGCAGATCATACTATATAAAAAACTAATTTTACATTTGGAACGTTATTTGATCATTGAATTCGTAAATAATATAAGATGGAAGCTAAATTTTCGCAACGTGTAAAAGATGTGCTCACCTTTAGCCGTGAGGAAGCCATAAGGCTGGGGAATGACTTTATTGGGGTTGAGCATTTGATTTTGGGAATCCTGCGTGAAGGGGAAGGACTTGCGGTTCAAATACTTAATTACCTTGGTGTGGACCTAAAGGATTACAGGAAAAATATTGAACGATCCATTGCCCCTAATTTTACTCCTGGAAGTAAAAAAGTTGAAAACCTGCCGCTCATCAAGCAAGCAGAAAGAGCCCTTAAGTTAACATACCTTGAGGCTAAATTGTACAATAGCGAACTTATTGGTACAGAACATTTGTTACTTGCCATATTAAAAGATGAAGACAATATTGTTACGAAAACTTTTGAAAGGTTTGGCGTTGATTACGATAGTGTTAAGGAAGAGTTACAAGCAATTATGACAACAGATACTGATAAAGAAGATAAGGTAGAACCGATAGATCCTATCAGGGATCAGTTCCCTGGTGGTTCAATGGATGAAGAATTTGATGAGGGCAAAAGCTTTGGCAAATCAGGTAACAAAGCAAAAGATACTAAATCAAAAACCCCTGTTCTTGATAATTTTGGCCGCGACCTTACACGTCAGGCTGAGGAAGACCGGCTTGACCCCATTGTGGGTAGAGAAAAGGAACTAGAAAGGATAGCCCAGATTTTGAGCCGCAGGAAAAAGAACAACCCTGTACTTATTGGAGAACCAGGTGTGGGTAAATCTGCAATTGCCGAAGGATTGGCATTAAGAATTGTGGCAAGGAAAGTCTCAAGGGCATTGTTCAACAAAAGGGTTGTTACCCTCGACCTGGCCTCACTTGTGGCAGGAACTAAATACCGAGGCCAGTTTGAAGAACGCATGAAAGCTGTTTTAAATGAGTTGGAAAAAAATCCAGATATAATTCTTTTTATAGATGAGATTCATACCATTGTTGGGGCAGGAAATGCATCTGGCTCTCTGGATGCCTCCAATATGTTTAAACCAGCCCTGGCAAGGGGTGAGATTCAGTGCATCGGAGCAACTACCCTTGATGAGTATCGCCAGTACATCGAAAAAGATGGGGCACTGGAACGCCGGTTTCAAAAAGTTTTAGTCGATCCTACAACTGTTGAAGAAACTACTGAAATCCTTCATAACATTAAATCGAAATACGAAGACCACCACCTTGTTAAATATACTGACGAAGCCATTTTGTCGTGTGTAACACTTACCAACCGATACATGAGCGACAGGTATTTACCGGACAAAGCCATTGATGCATTGGATGAGGCAGGCTCAAGGGTTCATATTACCAATATGCATGTCCCTTCAAAGATCATCGAAGTTGAGACCCGCATTGAAGATGTTAAGAACGAAAAATCCAAAGCCATAGGCAGTCAGAAATTTGAAGAAGCTGCCCGTTTCAGGGATATTGAGAGAAAGTTACAGGATGAACTCGAAGCTGAGAAAAAGAAATGGGAGGAAGACTCACGCATCAACCGTGAAACTGTATCTGAAGAAAATGTGGCCGAAGTAGTGGCCATGATGACAGGTGTTCCGATGAAACGTATCGCCCAAAGTGAAGGCAATCGCCTGGTGAAAATGGAAACGGAGTTACAAGGATCAGTTATCGGGCAGGAAGATGCCATTAAAAAGGTGGTAAAATCGATTAGAAGAAACCGAGCTGGGTTAAAGGATCCCAACAAACCGATCGGAACTTTTATATTCCTTGGCCCTACTGGTGTTGGTAAAACCCATCTTGCAAAAATACTGGCCAGGTACCTGTTTGATTCTGAAGATGCTTTGATACGCATTGACATGAGTGAGTACATGGAGAAATTCTCCGTTTCACGATTGGTAGGAGCGCCTCCGGGCTATGTTGGATATGAGGAAGGTGGCCAATTGACAGAAAAAGTACGCCGCAAACCCTACTCTATCGTCCTGTTGGATGAGATTGAAAAAGCACATCCGGATGTTTATCATCTTTTGCTGCAGGTACTCGATGATGGATTGATCACTGATAGCCTTGGCCGCCGCATTGATTTCAAAAATACCATCATTATCATGACCTCAAACATCGGGTCACGTCAACTTAAAGACTTCGGACATGGCGTTGGTTTTAACACATCTGCAAAATCCTCAGGCAAGGGGAAGCATGCACAGGGTGTAATTGAAAATGCATTGAAAAAAACCTTTGCTCCTGAGTTTCTTAACAGGATTGATGATATTGTAATTTTTGATTCACTTGAGCGCGAAGCCATTCATAAAATAATTAATCTCGAATTGAAGCAGCTATATACAAGGGTAAATGAACTTGGCTACCAGATAGAAATTACTGAAAAAGCCAAAGATTTTATTGTTGAGAAAGGATGGGATGAACAATTTGGCGCCAGGCCGCTCAAACGGGCTATCCAAAAATATGTTGAGGATCCACTTGCCGAGGAAATCATTAAACAGAACATCAAGGAAGGCGATACCATTTTGCTTGACTATAAAGAAGAGAAAGATAATGAAAGTGAGGAACTGGATATTAAAATCTCAAAAAATAAAAAGGAAGTGAAACAGCTTCCTGCATAAAAAAAAACGGGTCAATAATTTGACCCGTTTTTTTTTAAAGCTTATCCATTAATTCGGATTCAAAACTTATCTCGGGTAAAGTTTGTTCAAAGACTGAACCATCCCAAAACTCACGCAACTTTTTATTTATCTCTTCATCACCCTGGTGTAAATATTTTATTGACAGGTTAAACCCGGTATTTTCGAAAAGTACCAACACATTATTTTTACCCTTTATGATAAATTTTTCACTTTTGGTTAGTTGCTTGCCAAGGTATTTCTTTTGTAATATCATCGAAAACTCTTCAATCTTGTCTTTAGCAGGCATCTTTAGTAAATGTTCTCCCATGAAAAATCTTTTATCTAGAAAAAAGAAATAGGACCTGATATCAGAGCCAACAAGATCATCACGGTATCCAAATATTTTTAGATCGAAAAAATTATTTCTCTCAAGGTTTGTGCAATAAGCTTTCCCCTTACTATCAAACAGCCTGGTATATTTGTTTGTGAATGGAAATGATCCGAAAATAATTTCAGCATTGCTTTCGTGAATTTCTGTTGCTTTCGACTTACCATAAAAACCTGCAATGTGATTAATAAAATCATCTTTAATACAATAACCATATGGGCTTTTACCAGAAAAGTTTTTATACGTTTTTACATATTTGGGATTGTACTTGCCAAAGATAAGCCTGGTAATAAAAATAATCAACAAAGGATGAATCCGTATGAGGATAACAACAGCAGAGATTACTACTGCTGCTAGAACAAGAATTTGTAGTGACATAAATATGTAATTTAAAGGATGGGCAAAAGTACATTTTTCCTTTAACCCATGGACTAAATTCATCATTCTTTTGTCAGTGAAAGGATATCAATGTTACTGTTAATATGTAACATCTGTACATAGCTTGGTTTATTGAAGGAATATTATCTTTGCAGGCAAAATTTTGATAAATTATATTAAATAATGGCTAAAGAAAACATTTTAAAGGGTGGTGAATTTCTGATTAAAGAAACAGAAGCCAGGGATATTTTCATTCCTGAGGAATTCACTGAAGAACAAGAAATGATCGCTGGTACCTGTTCGGACTTTTTAGAGCAGGAAATTTATCCCATTCTCGACAGGATAGACAACCAGGAAGAAGGATTAATGAAAAACATGCTTCAAAAAGCCGGTGAGCTTGGATTACTTGGTATTTCAGTACCTGAAGAGTACGAAGGTTTCGACCAATCATTTGTAACATCGATGCTAGCCAGCGAATATATGGGTGCAGGATACTCTTTCTCAGTGGCCTATTCGGCACATACAGGTATTGGTTCCTTACCCATTGTTTATTATGGAAATGAAGAGCAAAAGCAAAAATACCTTCCAATGCTTGCCTCTGGTGAACTTACCTCGGCATATTGTTTAACGGAGCCCAACGCTGGTTCAGATGCCAATTCCGGAAAAACTAAAGCTGTTTTATCCGAGGATGGCAAAAATTACATTCTGAATGGTCAGAAAATGTGGATCACCAATGGTGGCTTTGCTGACGTAATGATAGTTTTTGCTAAAATTGACAACGACAGGGTACTCAGTGCCTTTATTGTAGAGCGTGACTATCCGGGTATCAAGTTCAATCCTGAAGAAAAGAAAATGGGGATAAAAGGATCTTCTACTGTACAGATCTTTTTTAACGACTGCGAAATTCCTGTAGAAAACCTTCTGGGTAAAAGAGGCCAGGGATTTCGTATTGCTCTGAATATCCTTCACATGGGCAGAATTAAATTAGGTGGAACTGTTTTGGGTGCTGCAAAAAGGGCTATTTCTCAATCGGTGAATTATTCAAATGAACGGAAACAATTTGGAACCGAGATATCACATTTCGGTGCCATTAAACATAAACTTGCTGAGCAGGTAATTAAAACATGGACTACTGAATCATCGGTATACAGGGTTGGTGCAAATATCGATTCGACCATCGAATTGCTCAAAGAAGAAGGATACCAAAAAAGCCAGGCATCCATCGAAGGTATTGCGCAGTACGCCATTGAAGCAGCGTTTTTAAAGGTATTCGGTTCGGAATGCTTGAATTTTATCGTGGATGAAGCTGTACAGATTTTTGGTGGTATGGGATTTTCATCAGAAACACCTGTTGACCGAGCCTATCGTGATTCAAGAATAAACAGAATCTTTGAAGGTACCAACGAAATCAACCGGATGCTGGTTGTGGATACCACCATCAAAAAAGCATTGAAAGAAGGATTTGATGTTACACGTTACTCAAAAACTTTGCTTAACGAACTGGCAACACAAACTGATGAGCAAGTTCCTGAAGATTATTATGGAGAAAAGAAGTATTATATAAGGAATTACAAAAAAGCTGCTTTGCTCTTACTGGGTGTTGTTTCCGATACTTTTAAGCGGAAACTTACTTCAGAGCAGGAGATTCTTTTCAATGTTTCGGATATCATCATGCAGGTTTATCCCGCAGAATCATCTCTTCTTCGCCTGGAAAAACTCGAAGGAATGAAAGGCCCCGACGAGGTTAAACTCAGCCGGGATATTGTTGACATTTTTATTTATGATGCTTCAAGCATTATCCGTAAAAATGCTTTCGATGCCATCAACTCATTTGCCGAGGGTGAAGAACGCGAAATGTTGACAGGGTATATTGAAAAGCTTACAAAGGTAGCCCCTGTGAATGTTAAAGATGCCAGGAGAAGAATTGCCGAAAAATTAATTGAAGAGAACACGTATTGCTTTTAATAATAAAATGTAAAACTTAAAAAAAGGGATGCTCCAAAGTATCCCTTTTTTTATTCTCAGACATTAACTTAATTATTCGTGTTGTTCAGGATGACTATATAGAAAAACTACTGGATCAGGTTGTCCATAAAAGTGATTCCTGTCATTAGAAGAATTAACTCAATCACCAGTCCAAAGAAAAATAACCCTCCAAACATCCGGTTGTAAATAAATGAATGCGCTGAAAGGTAAAGAGGCCAAACGCCTTTTTCCAACGTAGGTGGTTCTTCCTCAGGCCTAGGCCTGGCATATATTTGTATCGCCCAAACTAGTTTAGGTATGGCAAATAAAACAATTGCCATTACAGGGCTGAGATATCCCAGGATGACAAGCCAGGCTACCAACAGGTATTGTGCAATCCACATTCCAATTGTAGCATATCGAGCCAGTTTTTCTCCTAATATTACTGGTAAAGTAAATACTCTCTTTTGCCTGTCTTCCTTAAGTTTATCGATATGTTTCCCGAACAGTACAGTGGTTGGCCCTAACGCATATACAAGGCCTACGATGGCTACTTCCCAACTCCATAAGCCACCGGTTGAAACATAATATGTACCACCAACCATCAGTGGTCCCCATATAACAATTACCGAGGGCTCCCCCAATCCAATATATTTAAGGGGCCAGGTATAAAAAAGTACAAAAAACAATCCTACTGCAAGTAAAACTAATGTAACCATACCAGTTTCAAATACAAGGTAAGCTCCAAAACCAAGCGCAATGCATAGGGTTATTCCAATGTAGTAGTACATTTGTTTTTTGGTTAATAAGCCATGTTCTAAAGGCTGTGGGCCATAAAGTGAGCGGTAATAATTATTAGTATCGATTCCTTTGTTGTAGTCTATCAAGTCGTTGAGTAAATTATTAGCTGCATGTGCAAACACCAACCCAAAAAAAGATGCTACAAAAAGCTCTATTCGGAAAGAAGGGCTGTAAAAAGCCAGTAATCCACCAATAGCAGCCGAGAATGCTGTCATAATAAAAACGGCCGAGCGTGTTGCAATCAACCAACGCGATATTAGGTCAAGATGTATCCATTCGCTCTTTGAAACTTTAGGAATTGCCCTGAGGGCTTTTCCCCACATTGCAATGTTTATTTTTGTCATATTAATGGTCTTTAATTATTGATAATTCTAAAGAATGTTTATTGCCAAAGCAACAGTTTGTTGTTCAATTTGTTTATTCTAAATAAGGCATGCAAATGTCAAAAAATCCGGAATCTCACAGCATCAGATCAATGGGTTGTCAATTCAATAAAATCATAATACAACAAACCCCCTTATCTTTGGAGGATAAGGGGGTTATCATTGAGTGAGATTTTTTAATTACTCTTTCAAAATACTCTTCGAAATTACAATCCGTTGCACCTGGTTTGTGCCCTCATAAATCTGGCAAAGCTTTGCATCACGCATCATTTTCTCCACATGAAAATCGAAGGTATATCCATCTCCGCCCATGGCTTGTACTGCATCGGTGGTAACTTCCATACCGATGTCGGAAGCATATAATTTGGACATGGCTGACAGTTTATTGATCTTTTTTGGAGCATGGTCGTAGGCCCAGGCAGCATACCAGGTTATCAATCTTGCATTTTCAACTTTTGTGGCCATATCAGCCAGCATGAATCCGATGGCCTGATTTGAAGCTATGGGGGCCCCGAATTGTCTCCTGTTTTTGGTCCAGTCTTTTGCTGTTTCATAGGCAGCACGAGCATTTCCAAGACTCAATGCAGCTACCCCGGTGCGGGTACGGTCAAAGGTTTTCATAGCAATGATAAATCCATAGCCTTCACTACCTATCCTGTATTCTTCTGATACTTCCACATCTGTTAAAATAATTTCGTTCTGAACCGATGCCCTTTGTCCCATCTTCTGTAACCTTGGTTTAATTTCTATACCAGGTGTATCAGAAGGAACAAGAAATGCTGTTAAGCTGCGGGAGCCTTTTTCAGGATCGGTAAGTGCAAAGACAGTAATAAAAGTGGCTACTTCAGCATTGGTAATAAAACGTTTATGCCCGTTAATGATGTATTTATCTCCCTTTTTTATGGCAGTGGTTTTAATACCCTGCACATCAGATCCCGCATTGGGTTCGGTTAGGGCATACGCTGCAACGCCCTGCACTTCGTTAATATGCCCAAAATACTTTTTCTTTTGTTCATCCGATGCAGCAATGTAAAGCGGAGTTAATGCCAACGTATTTGCATCAATGCAAATTCCAATCCCAACACATCCTGCTCCTAGTTCCTCGGATGCCAGTGCTCCATCAAGAAGGCTGTGTTCATGGCCCCCATACATTTTCGACATGGGTCCATTCATGATTCCTTCATTGTAAGCTGCTTTTACCACATCCCATGGAAACTCAGCAAGTTTATCGTATTTCAAACGGTTTGGAATCATCCACCTATCTGCAAAATCACGGTATTGCTCCTTGATTTCTTCCTGCTCCGGAGTTAAAGAAAAGTCTATCATACTATAAATATTAGGTTAATTAATAAGAGATTTAATTTCAAATTTTCTCATTTCGTGGTTCACAAGCAAAAATACACTTTTTCATTTATTATTGGCCTTATCCAGGCCTCACAAAGTTTTATTAATGAAACATTAAATACTCAGAAATTTAAAACATTGATTTTGCTTACCTTTGATTTGAAATACAATATCAATGGATAAGAACAAGGAAAAGAAATTCATTAAACTACCCAAGTACCCGGGTGGAAAATCTGCTTTCCAGGAATTTATTAGGAAAAACCTGAGATATCCAAAACAAGCCCTTGAAAATAAAATTGAAGGCAGTGTTCATGTTCATTACAGGGTTGATGGCTTGGGAAAGGTTATTGAAGTTACAGTTACTAAAAGTCTGGGTTATGGGTGTGACGAGGAAGCCATTAGAGTTGTAAATTTGTTGAAATACGACAAAGTAAAAAACCGTGGGTACAGGGTTACCGCAGGTATGCGTACCAGGATTAATTTTAAACTTCCTGAAGCGAAAATACAGTTTGAATACACAACAACAAAAAAGAAAAACCCTGAGAAACCGAAAAGTGATAAAAAAAACAAGGGGGAAACTTACGGATATACTATCAAATATTAGGGCAAAACGTTGCTAAAAATATGTTGCAGGTTAATTTCAAAGTTCCGAGTTTTTGACACTGATCACCATTCACTAATCACTGAGAACCCTTACTTCATAATTATTGATTTTATACCGCCTGTTTCGGGCTCGAGTTCGATTTTAAAATCTTTACTCTGAAGACGCCTGACTTTACCAAACTGGTTGACAATAATTTGTTTTCTTGAAAGTTCATCTTCATCCCACTCAATCACAATTTCGGTGGTTTCAGGAATGCGGTAATAAATGCCTGGCTCGGCTCCTTCTGCCAGATCAGGGTTTGGGAAATTGGCAATAATTTCTGAAGTTCCTGCAGGTACAATGTTCAACATTACTTTTTCACCAGCCGAACTACCTGCATCAGTAATACCTGTGTTGGAAGAAAAATTAAAAAGGTTAATGCTATTTTTCTCAGGTTGAGTGGGTGGGGTATAATAAAGAGTATATTGCTCGAAACTTGTAAATGATTTTCCCCTGAAAAGAGCCATATATTCGGATTCCATTTTGATCAATTCTCCATCCATGTAAGTTATTGTTCCTGCCGAATAAGCAGTTTCCTGATACCCGGTTAGTAACTTATAACGTGCATCCCTTATCTCTTCTACTTTTCTCAAGGCAAAGCCTGCCATCTCCTCATTAGACATTTCAACGATCCGGGTGCGATAAAAAAGTTTTTCCGTCATGGCAGTATCCACAGCAACTTTCCTGATAATGGTATCAACTGTTGCCCTTATTTTGCCGTCGATAACAAAGCCTTTTGATCCACCGCTAAAATCGATGTTTTCATATACCTCAAACTGTTCACCCTCTGAAGTAGAAGGTGATTCAGAATCAAGATTATTTACTCCAACCAAAAAACCAGATTTATCCAATTGTATGTTGAGCGTTTCCTGTTCTTTTGAGGAAGGCTCGCTTCGCTGGATATAATAGATGTGCTCAGGATCAGGCTCTGCCAGGCTGCTGATACTAACATCCTCGATTTCGTAGGATGTTTGATCAAAATTAATGGCATCATCAATACCAAAATATCTTTCAGCATACTCAGAAAAAGGCCCCTTAAATTGCTCATTTACACGTATGCTAACATCCACCCTTAAAACTGTTTTAGGCAAAGCATAATACACACCTTCTCCGGTAGGCTTACCAGCTGATGAATTGACATGTGAAACTTTGATTTGCCCATAGAGTTGTGATGCCGCAAAAATGAATAAAAATCCTAGAAGTAAAGTATGTTTTCTCATATTGATGGGATTGTTATTTGCTGTAAAATTATGAAAACATTTTATCAAAATAAAAGCCAGGAATATAATACCTGGCTTTGAAACGAAATATCAATATGATTATTTCAGAAAGAGCAACTCCCTGTACTTAGGCAATGGCCACAATTTATCATCCACAAGCAATTCGAGTTTATCCACGTGGTACCTGATTACATCAAAAAACGGAAGTACTTTTTTGTTATAATACAGTGCTTTTTCCTGCAGGCCCTCTATTTTATTGGCAACTTTTCGCTCATCAATCATATTCTTCACATTTTCCTTAATTTCAGTAATATGCTCCGAAATGTCCTTGATAGATTGAATCTGATTTTTGGAAAGCTTAACAAATGTTTTCTGATCAAGTACATCCTTCAGGCCTTTCACATTTTCGATAAGCACATTCTGATATTGAATGGCAACAGGGATAATGTGGTTGGTGGCCAGGTCACCCATTACACGTGCTTCAATCTGGATCTGCATGGCATATTTTTCCATTTTTATCTCATGCCTTGCCTCAATCTCACGTTCTGTAAGCACGTGATGTTTTTCATACAGGCCGATTGTATCCTTCGAAAAAGCTTTAATCAATGCCTCTGGGGTGGACTTCAGGTTGGAAAGGCCGCGTTTTTCTGCCTCTATCTCCCATTCCCTACCATATGAATTGCCTTCAAAAAGTATGTTTTTACACTCCTTTATGTATTTTTTCAGCACCTGCAGGATGGCCTCTTCTTTTCTTGTTTTCTTAGTAATGATACTATCCACCTCCTTTTTAAACTCAATCAGCTGATCAGCCAATATGAGGTTAAGTGGTGTCATTGCTTTTGAACAAGTAGCAGATGAACCAACAGCCCTGAATTCAAATTTGTTGCCGGTAAATGCGAAAGGAGAAGTTCTGTTGCGATCGGTGTTATCAAGCAGAATCTCCGGAATTTTCGGGATATTTAAATTCAATTCAGCCTTGTTGTTTTTTTTAATCTTACCCTGGATCTCCAGCTCATGCAACACTTTCGTAAGTTGCGTTCCAATAAATGCAGACATGATAGCCGGCGGGGCTTCATTGGCCCCCAAACGATGGTCGTTTCCTGCCGATGCAACTGCAGATCTGATCAAATCACCATGTACATACAAGGCTTTAAGAATATTGATTAAAAAAGTTAAGAACCGGAGATTTGATTTGACATCTTTACCAGGAGATAGCAGATTAATTCCAGAATCAGTCATTAATGACCAGTTGTTATGCTTTCCTGATCCATTTACTCTTGCATACGGTTTTTCGTGTAGCAAGACGGTAAAATTGTGTCTGTTGGCAATGCGCTTTATCAGATGCATGAGCAACTGGTTATGATCTACTGCCAGGTTTGCTTCTTCAAATACCGGGGCACATTCAAACTGGTTTGGAGCAACTTCATTGTGACGCGTTTTAACAGGAATACCCAATTTGTGAGCTTCAAACTCAAACTCCTTCATAAATTCCATTACCCGTGCCGGAATGGTTCCAAAATAATGATCAGATAATTGCTGATCTTTTGCTGATGCATGGCCGAAAACAGTTCTGCCTGTCAGCACCAGGTCGGGGCGAGCATTAAACAAGGCGGTATCAATCAGAAAATACTCCTGCTCCCACCCCAATGTAGCTATCACTTTTTTAGTATCCCTGTCAAAATATTTACAAACATTCACAGCAGCCTGGTCTACGGCATTCAGGGCTTTTAATTGTGGAGTTTTAAAATCAAGTGCTTCGCCGGTGTAGGATACAAATATTGTTGGAATGCAAAGTGTATTATCAAGGATAAATGCCGGGGAGGTTGGATCCCATGCAGTATAACCACGTGCCTCAAAGGTGTTGCGAATTCCACCACTTGGAAAACTTGAGGCATCGGGCTCCTGCTGGATCAATTCAGTGCCCTGAAAATTTTCAATCGCCTTTCCACCATCTACCGGATTGATGAAAGCATCATGCTTTTCAGCAGTAGCTCCGGTGAGTGGGTGAAACCAGTGTGTATAATGTGTTGCGCCAGAACTGATGGCCCAGGCCTTCATGGAGGCTGCCATTTGATCAGCAATTTTACGTTCTATTTTTTCACCAAAATTTATCGCGTTCATAACCTTGTCGTAAGCTTCACGGGTCAGGTATTCGCGCATGGCTGCATCATTAAAGGTCAGCTCGCCAAAATAATCGGAAATTTTTCCTGTGGGGATGTCAGCCTTCCTGGGTACTCGTTCGGTAATACTTTCAAGTGCTTTTATTCTAAGCATAATTTGATGATTTTGTCAGTTTTGGAATAAGTAGCGGCGAAATTAGAAATTTTAGGTCTTCAATGCGGAATTGAAATGTTAAGAATTTATTAATGAGCCTAATAATTTTCAACAATTGGATATTTGGTTGTTTATAAATGAGCCTTAATATAATCTATAAAAATTAAGCTGCTGGTCTTTGTCGGATCAGGAACAAACCAATATAGGTAAGCAAACCATTCAGTATGAGCAATTCAAAACCAAACTTGTAACCATTCAGCCATGCCACCGAATTTGAGCTGATAATATAACAAACAAAGGGTGATAAAATGGCCACCAGCGGAACAAAACGATCCTTGATCTTTTTCTTGCTAAAAAGTCCAAAAGCAAATAAGCCAAGCAAGGGACCATATGTATACCCGGCTATAGTGAAAAGTTCGGAAATTACCGCCTGGTTGTTAATGGTTTTGAACAACACGATGACAAAGATCAGAAATATGGCAATTCCAAAATGGGCATAATACCTGATGGATGTTCGTTGTTTTTCTGAGAATTTATCCTTTTTATTGATACCTAGAATATCAATGGTAAACGATGTTGTGAGGGCCGTAAGGGCGCTGTCGGCACTGGAGTATGCTGCCGAAATTAGCCCGATAATAAAGGTAATTCCTGCAATCGGGCCAAGATACTTCAGGGCGATTGTTGGGAAAAGTACATCGCTGGTTCCTTCAATATTAATCCCTTTTGTTTGTGCAAATAATACCAGAACGGCACCCAACGAAAGGAAGAGCAGGTTCACAGGTACCAGGACCCAACTGAGACTGATTATGTTTTTTTGGGCATCCTTCAGATTTTTACAACTCAGGTTTTTTTGCATCATGTCCTGGTCAAGTCCTGTCATAACAATGGCAATAAAAATACCTGCAAAAAATTCCTTCAAAAAGAATCTTTTATCCTGCCAATCAGTAAAAAAAATTTTTGAATGTTCTCCATCAACTATTCCGTTAACCAATCCTCCTATGGTTGTGGCCATTTCATCCTTAATGAAGTAAAACGTCAATACAACTGCCGCCAGCATAAAAGTGGTTTGAAGGGTGTCTGTCCAGACAATGGTTTTTATGCCGCCCTTGAATGTGTAGAGATTGATAAGAACCATAAAAATAACTACGGTTACCCAAAAGGGGATACCATAAGCGTCGAAAACAAAAATCTGCAAAACATTAATAACCAGAAACATTCTGAAAGATGCTCCGATAACCCGTGAGAGCAGGAAATAGAAAGCGCCCGTTTTATACGACCAGAATCCAAACCTTTCTCCAAGGTAGGAGTATATGGATGTGAGTTGCAATTTATAGTACAATGGTAACAACACCAAAGCAATGGTTAAATAGCCCAGGAGATAGCCTGTTACCACCATCATATAAGAAAACTGCGTGCTCATCACCCAACCAGGGACTGAAATAAAGGTTACTCCCGACAAGGATGCACCAACCATGCCGTAAGCCACAACATACCAGGGAGAAATTCTGTTGCCTACAAAGTAAGATTCATTATTTGATTTGCGTGATGTGAAAAAGCTGATTGCAAAAAGCAAAAAGGTGTAAGTTAAAAAACTAATAAGGATGAGTTGATGGGACATATTGGGTAGGAAATGCTTTAATGATTAAAAATGCTTATTTCTAAAGTGTTGACAATTGATTGGCAAAATCAATCAAACCATTATAATGAAAATCAAGAAGTGCAGGGTGTCTTTGTGCAATCGCATGATCATCTCCAATCAAAACAGTTTTCATCTTTAGTCGTTTCCCAAACTGCATATCACTTAACGAGTCTCCGGCCATAATCGATTTTCTGTGCATGATTCCAGGAAAATCCCTTTTAGCCCTGACACCCATCCCTACATTAGGCTTGCGGCAAAAACTATTGGATGATTTCAAAGCTGGGCAAAAATAAACCCTGTCAATCTTGCCGCCGGCATTGGAAAT
>Ga0070729_10001907_pt1 | contig 28954 bp, 34 predicted proteins | sample tdDd472_FD_66725 | JGI IMG/M metagenome (GOLD analysis project Ga0070729, IMG submission 66725) | Marine sediment microbial communities from the Atlantic coast under amendment with organic carbon and nitrate - tdDd47.2 | ecosystem: Environmental > Aquatic > Marine > Coastal > Sediment | place...
CCACCATCTTGTTGTCAATCGAATGATGCACGCGGGGAAATAGTCTCGTTCCCTCTAAGTTACATACAATCACAGGATGGTTTCGACATAAAAAAAGGCTCCCATTTGGGAGCCTTTTTTTATGTCGAAACCAGAATTTTTTAAACGAGAAGCCATTTTTTTGCTTCAGCCGGATTTTTGAAAATCTTATAGGATGCTGACCGATTGGTGAGCGACGTTTCCACCAAACGACTTATTTCAACATTCGTTGGCGACGTAAGAGCGGCAAGACGAAACCCAAACTGTGCGGCACCCATATCTTCAAGATATTTGGCGAAAGTAATAACGTCCAACGGCGAGAGCTCAAGAGTGAGAGTTCTGTTGTCTATCAATATCCTCGTATACCCCGTTGCCTTGGCTTTGGAGACTAAAGCCACCGCCCACTCTATAAAAACTCCCACATCAGAAATCCTGCCATCTGAGATACACAAAAGGTATTCTTTCTTTTCGGTAAACACTTGTGAATATGTCATCGTTCCCCAACCGTACAAACCTTTTCTATTTGTATAATAACATTATTCGACAGGAATCATTTCATATGAATCGCCTGTGATACACTGACATCCGTCTTCCGTAATTTCAAACGTATTTTCTACCCCCACCATAGCGACACCACGAATGCTCTGTTTTGGCTCAATGGCGATAACCATGCCCTTTTCAAACGGGACATCAAACCCCTTGGCAATGGGTGGGAACTCATCAATAGTCAAGCCTATGCCATGACCGATAAACGGCACTTTGCTCTCGTCCAGCCCCATGAATCCATCTGCAAAACCTTGCTTATCCGCCTGATCGATGCAGTATGCGTAAAGTTCAGCTGGGGTGACACCCGGCTTTGCCGTATCGCAACACCAGTTCTGCATTTCGATACAAAAATCATGCGCCTTACGAATTTCATCAGTCTTGGTGGATTCAGGTCCCGCAAAATAGGCCTGCGTCTTATCTGTGTGGTAACCCTCAATCTGAAAGCCGATGTCGAGCATAAGCGGTTCACCAAGCTCCCACACTTTATTCGCGTTGCCCATGAATACGGAAGCGGGATGCTCACCACGCAACCCAAGTGGTCCATTAAACCCACTGGGATAATTACCCGAATCTCCGGCCGAAACATGACCAAGAAAAATCTCCTCACCATGCGCCTGCATGCGCAACATGCCCATATGCCCTTCCGCAAAAAAAGCTTCCCAAGCAAGATGTGATATTTCCCGCTCGGTCATTCCCGGCTTCAATTTCTCGGGCAACATCTCGTAAAGACACTTGTGATGCAAAGCACCGCACCGCCGCATGATATCCAACTCGAACTCGGATTTGACCATCTTTGCCAAGGCCACGGCATGATCGCCAGGAACTATGGTGTAATCCTTGAGTTTGGCAGACAACATCAAACCGAGTTGCCATGTCAGACCTGCCATGACCGCCGCAATGGTCGAAGTAAAAGGACTGCCTGCGTCAGCGCACAGACCGGAAAGCTCGGAATAGGATTTAAACGGCAGGATGTGCTCCACCCCGGATTCAATACGAGCGCGTTTGATACCGTTACGAATTAACAGCACAGGTTTGCCGTCCAAAGGAAGCCAAAGCACTCCCTGACCAAAGGTACCTGTCAGATAAAAAATATTGAGTCTTGAAAAAACAAGAATGCCACCAGCTTCAGGGGCAACGGTCTGTAAATGACGACGGACAGCGCTCTGACGACGCGTCAATTCTGCTTCTGGGATACGGGCAATGGCTTCAAGCATGGAGACTCCTTCACTCTATTACAACTAGGCAATCTGCATTCTTTGCTGTACAAGTCGTCACAGCCAAACGAGGTAGATACAATGCTGATCGATATGAAAGAGCTAGCCCCGCTATTGCGAGAGGTCAAGACCATTGCTGTAGTCGGTGCCATAGACAAACCATCCAGACCGGTAGACGGCGTTGGCCGTACCATGATCGATATGGGCTTCGACATCATTCCGGTTCACCCGAAACGCTCAAATATATGGGGGCTTACAACCTACCAAACCGTGACAGACATCCCGATCCCTGTAGATATTGTAAACTTATTCAGGGCTGCAAAATTCTGTCCGGACCATGCCCATGAAGTCTTGAACATGAGCCCTCTTCCCAAAGTTTTCTGGATGCAATCCGGCGTTGTCAGCCCTGAGGCGCGAGCCATTCTCGAAGGAAGCGGCATTCTTGTTATCGAAGACCGCTGCCTTAAAGTCGAACTACAAGCACTTGGGATTACACGATGAGTGAAATAGCTTTTGATTGTCAAATGTGTGGACATTGTTGCCAAGGTGAAGGCGGCATCGTCATGACCGCCAAGGACCGTAAACGTCTGGCTGAACATCTCAATATTTCCGCAGAAGAACTGGTTGGGAAATACACCCATCAACGTGGCGGAAAACTCCACCTCAACGTTGGCGAAAACAATTACTGTATCTTCTACAAGGAAGGATGCGGCGTGCACCCGGGACGCCCGGACATTTGCCGCGCATGGCCCTATTTCCGTGGAAACCTTATCGACGAACTGAGCTGGGAAATGATTCAGGATTACTGCCCTGGTGTAAATCCCAAAGCCGGACATAAGGAATTTGTTCGTCAGGGGCGTGAATATTTGCGCAAGGAAGACCTTTTGCGCTATGATCCCGAGACTTCACCAAACGCATTGATTTCAGACGAATAGAAAAAGGTTGCTCCATGACTCTCCAGGAATGTCTCACAGTGCTCCAGCTCGACGCAAACGCATCCCTGGGTGACATCAAAACCGCTTTTCGAAAACTCGCATTCAAATATCATCCGGACCTGAATTCCGGCTCGGATGCGAGTGAAAAATTCCGCAAAATCAACGAAGCGTATGTAACAGCCAAGGGTCTGCTGGAAACAAACGGCGCCACGCAGAAGGACACGACAGGGACCAAGCGTGAAGAGCCAAAGACCAGCCGAAAACAAGGCGCCAAGGCCTATGCTCGACAGCAAAAGAAGTCCGCATCCGGAAGAGCTAAACGAGCCCGGTCCACCCGCGCAAAAACGCAGAAGTATTATTACAAGGAAGAAGAGGTTCTCAAAACCATTCTGAGTGACCCCTTTGCGAAAAAGGTCTTTGAAGACATTTACAGCCAAATCCGCAAAGAACAACCCGGATATCAAGGACCTCTTGAACTCAAAAAACGCAAGCTCCAGCTCCATTGGGGCGAACGAACTCTCAACCTTGATTTCTCCAAAGGCATCAGGGGATGGCTCAAAAGCCAAATGGATCATGAACAAACAGTTCATTTCCCTGCCCAACATCTTATGCCGGGCCGTAAAATCCGCATCACTGTAGAACAAAAATTCTCAAAAGGTCCAAAAACCATCGAAGTGACCCTGCCGCATGACTTCGTGGTAGGCCGTCCCATCCGCCTCAAAGGACTCGGGCGCAAACTCGGCCCTATTACAGGTGACCTTCTTTTACGCATTTTGGGCAAATAAATCGATACAACAACAAATATCGCATATGCTGTCATCCTAACTCGGGAGATTGTCCCAAAATCGACTGAATTGGATTGACATCTTTGTAAATTTCAAAAAAATCCTTGTTTTCCCCCCAGTTTTTTACTAGTCGCTGTAAAGTAACGAGTATACAATTTGGAGGGACAGATGCTCGCCATATTTGACTACAAAGCGGGAAACCAGACCAGTGTCCGTCGGGCACTCGACCACCTGGCCATCCCAAATGAAATTACCAATGATGCTGAAAAGCTCAACAAGGCTTCTGGCATCATCTTCCCCGGGGTCGGGGCAGCAGGACAGGCAATGGAGGAACTCCACTCCGGCGGCCTTGATGAAGTCATAAAGAGCCTCATCTGGCAAAAAAAACCGGTACTCGGCATATGTGTCGGTTGCCAAATTTTGCTGGACTACTCCGAAGAAAATGACACCAAGGCGCTGGAAGTGATTCCGGGTGAATGTCGTCTGTTCAATCCCTCTTGGGTCGATTACGAAGACACGACAATCCGCGTGCCGCACATGGGTTGGAACCAGGTCGAACTGGTTAAGGAATGCGAACTCTTCGCTGGCATAGACCCGGATGCGGACTTCTACTTCGTGCATAGTTATTTTCCGCACCCCAAAGATGAATTTGTCATCGGCAACACCCGATACGGCATCGACTTCTGTTCAGTTCATGGACGCCAAGGACTGTGGGCCGTCCAATTTCATCCCGAGAAGTCAGGACGACCCGGCCTGAAAATGCTGCAGAACTTCTACAACTACTGTCAGGAGGCCGCCGATGCTCAGTAAGCGAGTCATTCCCTGTCTTGATGTCCGCAACGGCAGACTGACCAAGGGCATCAAATTCAAAGACAATGTGGACATTGGTGACCCCATTGAAACTGCCAAGAAGTACTATGAAGAAGGCGCGGATGAAATTGTCTTTTACGACATTACCGCCTCACATGAAGCGCGTGGCATCTTCCTCGATGTAGTAGAAAGCGTGGCTTCTCAAATATTCATCCCCTTCTCCGTCGGCGGTGGTATCAACTCTGTCGACGACATGCGCGACGTACTTGTTGCTGGTGCAGAAAAGGTCTCGGTCAATTCTGGAGCCGTCAAGAACCCGGATATCATCAGTGAAGGCGCAGCCCGTTTCGGCTCCCAATGTGTGGTGCTTGGAATGGATGTCAAACGAGTGGACAGGTCTGATAAGATTCCCTCCGGTTTTGAAATCGTCATTCACGGTGGCCGCAAATTCATGGGCCTGGATGCAGTTGAGTGGGCCAAGACAGGTGAAGCTCTGGGCGCAGGTGAAATCTGCCTCAACTCCATCGATGCTGATGGCGTCAAAAATGGATACGATCTGGAACTCACCCGTATCATCGCCGAGTCCGTAACCATTCCTGTCATCGCTTCCGGCGGTGCAGGCAATCCGCAGCACATGGTGGATGCTGTTACCGAAGGTAAAGCCACAGCTGCCCTTATCGCCTCCATCGTTCACTACGGAGAATACACCATTCCTGAATTGAAAAAACACATGGCTGACGCAGGAGTGCAAACTCGCGCCATTTGGTAGCCAAAATTCATCGACCAATAAAAAAAGCCGCCCTCCATCTGGAGGGCGGCTTTCTACATTCAATTGATTCGACTTACTCAGCCCGGAAAACCCCACTCTTACCACCGGACTTGAACACCAGCCGACAGGCGTCGATGACGACATCCTTCTGCACGGCCTTGCACATGTCGTAAATGGTGGCAGCAGCGACCTGAACGCCAATCAAGGCTTCCATCTCAATACCGGTCTTATATGTGGTCCGCACCTCGCATTCGAGCTCAATGGCATTTTCATCATCCAAAACAGTAAATCGGATGTCCACATAGCTAATAGGCATCGGATGGCACATGGGAATCAGATCGGCGGTCCGCTTTGCGGCCTGAATGCCGGCAATCTTTGCGGTGGTCAACACGTCACCTTTGGGCAATGCGTTCTCCTTGAGCAAACGCAATGTCTCGGGGGCCAGTCGAACAATCCCGCGAACAATGGCTGTCCGCTGAGTGTCCTTCTTCTCCGAAACGTCGACCATGCGAGCGTTGCCGTCATCATCCATATGCGAAAAACCGTCAACCATGTGACTAATCTCCCATTACTTTTTCTTTGGCCTTTTTGAAAAAGCCCTTGGCCTTGGTAGTCAGCTTACTCGCCTCGATCTCAGCAAATTCCTTCAGGAGTTCTTCCTGCCTGGAATTAAGCCGTGTCGGAGTCTTGACCTTGATTTCCACCAACAGATCACCATTGTGTGTACTTCCCAAATGGGGCATGCCAAGGCCACGAAGACGAAAGACTTCGCCGCTCTGCGTACCGCTCGGGATATCCAAATTAACCGGATCATCCAAGGTCGGCACTTCCATACGGTGGCCAAGAGCGGCCTCTACCATGGGAATCTCACGACTGATAATAAGATTCTGGCCATGACGCTCAAACACGTCATCTGGAGTTACCCGAATAACAACGTACAAGTCACCAGGAGGCCCGCCGTGTGTTCCAGCCTCGCCTTCGCCACGTAGACGAAGCCTGGAGTTGTTATCCACTCCAGCCGGAATCCTGACCTTGAGATCCTTGTCCTTGATAACAGAACCGCGCCCAAGACACTCATCACAAGGATCAGAAATAATCTGGCCTGCACCCCGACAATGGGGACATGTCACGGAAATACGGAAAAACCCTTGAGACTGCTGCATGGAGCCGGAACCGCCGCACTGGGGACAGGTCTCCGGAGTAGAACCCGGAGCTGAACCGGACCCATCGCATTCCTCGCAAACGACTTCGACGGGAATCTGAATATCGACTTCAGCTCCCTTGGCAGCTTCACGGAATGAAATTTCCAGATTATACCGAAGATCTGACCCGGCACGAGGACGATTGCCACCGCCTCGGCCAGCAGAAGAAAAACCGAAAACTTCGCCGAAAATATCGCTGAAGGCTCCGAAAATATCCTCGTTGCTGGAGAAACCGGAAAAACCATTACCGTTTACGCCTTCATGACCGAAACGGTCATAGGCCTGCCGTTTTTCTTCGTTGCCAAGAATTTCGTAAGCTTCAGCCGCTTCCTTAAACTTGGACTCGGCCTCAGGATCATCCTGATTCCGGTCAGGGTGATATTTGAATGCCTGTTTTCGATATGCCGATTTGATCTCGTCCTGAGACGCAGCCGTAGCTACCCCCAACACTTCATAATAATCGCGTTTGGACATGACGATTTACTTAGGCATCCTCAGGAAATTCAACATCAATATTGGCTTCGGGGATGGGACGATCAGGAAGCACCTTGCCCGCTGCAATTTCACGTAAAGAGCTGACAACTTCCTTGTTGTTGGAAGCCACCAAAGGTTCGTACCCTTCGCGGTACTGCTTGACCCTTTTAATACCCATCTGTGTGATGAGAAAACGGTTACTCACCTTTGCCAGACAATCTTCAACTGTAATACGAGCCATAATATTCTCCTTCTTCGTTACGAAGCGATAATTCCTAATTATTTTCTACAGTACCGGCCGGAAACATGCCCTGTAAATCCTTCAGCAATCGGCTGGAAACCGGATAATACATCCCGTCTCCGTTCTTCATCCAGCACTGCCCCTGAGGGAGCTTCGGATCAGCATAAAAGGTCATGGCCTTCAACAACTGTCCATCTTCATCCAAAAGCCTGCACTGCATGAGTTTTACAGCCGAAGTCGCCAGATTGTTGAGGGGCAACGCTTCGAACTGTAATTCAGTAAATCTCCAAAGCGACATGTCAATGCCAGGGATGTCTTTTTCTCCCCCGCGGACACGCCATCCAGTGTCACTTCGTTCAACCACATAGCGATTGCTTCCGTGATCGATAACAAAACTGGCAACAGCACCAATCTCAAAGGTAAAGACATTTCTCCCCTGAACATCAAAAGCACTGCGAACCAATTGGCTAACACTCTCTACATCAAGTAGAAAAGGTACTGTCAGCCAGGACGACCTGCCGAGATACCGCTTCGGATCGTCCTTAATAGTGAAAAATTCTACAGAATGCGGAATATCATTTCCTTTGCTCCAAAACCTGATGGTCAAAGCAGCCATTTGCTGCTCTGTCACCACAGGGTCAAGTACCAACCTTCCTGCCCGCAACAATGCCAGAGCATGGATATACAGGTTGATCTCTGAATCAGAGGCATTCTTGCCTTTGAGATAACCAGGTAAACTAAACGTATATCCCTGATCAATCTGCTCAACCAGCCAACTGGAACCAAACGGCTGAACCAGTTGTACCCTATGAATCTCTTCTTCATTGAAATGAAACACACGGGTGTCAAAAAAATACTCAGCTGGCTGCATCAATTCGTCAAATAACTTCTTGTCAAATTCATACACCAATGCCGGACTTTCGGAATTCCACCCATAAACCGTCCCGGATTCATCCGAAGTCAATCGAATCGTCAGCGGCTCACCGCCCTTTTTGTCGAACGTCAAGATCACCTTGAGTTGCGGCTCATCCAAGCCATATTCCTCGGGTCCACTTCGTCCAAAACCACCAATGGACTGATGCGGGGCCAAATCGACAAGCAAAGCTTCATATGTCAACACTCGGCCAGACATGGCACGAGCCTTGATATTCCATGAAGCTCCGGGGACATGAACTTCCCAGCCACCTCCCGCTGACTTTAATGTATACGATCCTTCTGGAGTCTGCACATGAATCGACTCGACTTGGTCGAGCGATCGCGACAACCATCGGGAAACAACCATAGTGGTATTTCCAAATGAATTGTACCAGTAAGCACCTCCGGCCAGAGCGACCACGAGAACTATGGCTGCGAAATACACGAGTCGTTTCAAATCAGGCATCCCTCCGCAAGGAACCCGCTATCAATAAGAAAAAAAGTCCGCAACACCGCCGCCTTCGGTCGGAAAGCTTGTTAAATTGCCCCAAGAGCACTTGCAAGTCAAGAAAGAATACACTATCAGCCTGACTTGGTACGCACTTCATAACAAAACCGGCAGGAGAAGAACAGATGGCCTCATGGGGCAAACTTACCTTTGCACAAAAAAATTGTGTTTCCGCTACAGGCAAGCTCATGCAAAAGACCGATATGGTCTCACGGGGCTCACGGATAGGTTTAGCAATTTCAGGCGGCGTGGATAGTTTTCTCATGCTCAAGGTCATGATGATTCGACAGGCGATCATGCCATTTCCTGTTGAACTGATGGTCCTGCACATCAATCCAGGCTTCGACCCCACATCCCATATGCCGCTTGTCGATTGGTGCGCTCAAAATGGTGTTTCAGCACATATAGAACTCACTGACTTTGGCCCTCGTGCACACACCGATGAAAACCGAAAGAATTCCCCCTGCTTCTATTGCAGCATGCACCGCAGAAAAAGACTCTTTGAACTCTGCCGCGACTATAATCTTAGTCACTTGGCCTTTGGTCACAATGCCGATGACAACGTGGTCACTTTTTTTATGAATATAGTTCAAAACGGACGAGTCGCCGGACTTTCAGCAAACGAACCTTTTTTCGACGGGAACCTGCAAGTCATCAGACCGACCATGCTTCTCGAAAAAAAGACAGTTATTAAAGCTGTAAAGCAATGGGAACTTCCAATCTGGGAAAATATCTGCCCATCAAACGGTGCCACTAAACGGGATGAAGTACACGATTGGCTGCGCTCCATGTGGCGGACCGATAAACGAATTAAAAACAATGTCTTCAATGCCATAACTCGCCAACAGGTTGACTTGACAAGTAAAAAAGTCTAGACTAAATACATTCAAAGCTACGATCTGGCTGAAAATACAAAATTATAACTCACTGGAAAGGCAATGCTTTTCAGAAAATACCATATAGTTGTCTTTAAAGACAAACAGGGTTCCTGCAAAAAGTTCCAGCTTCGCGGCTGGTTTATCGTTACACTCTTCTTCCTGATGGTCAGCATGGCCACCGGGAATGTTATTTTATGGAAGAAGTACGCACAGCATTCTCGCGTGGAACAGGGCCTGAATATCGCTGAAAAAACAGTTCAGGAACAAAAGACTCAACTTTTGAGTCTATCGCAGAAGATTTCTACCCTGCAAAAGAACCTGAGCCGAATCCGCGACTTCGATTCGAAACTGCGCGTCATGATCAATCTAGATCAAGGCGAGGGGCAAGCCGCTGCCCCCAAGGGCGGCTCTACCAACGAAAACTTTTCCAAAGGATATCTTCCACTCTATCGCCAGGAACTCCTGGCCCGCAAGATGCATGAATTTCTGCGCCAGTTAAATGTTGAGGCGCGACTCGAAGAAGTTCGCCAACAAGAGATCATGCACACCCTGCGTAGTAACAAGAATATCCTTGAAGCCACCCCGTCCATCTGGCCGACATCCGGTTGGGTCACTTCCGGATTTGCATGGCGTACTTCACCATTCACCGGCAAACGGGAATTCCACAAAGGCATCGACATTTCTGCCCCTCGCGGCACCCCCATCTATGCTCCAGCCCGCGGCACCATCACATTCTCTGGACGTGACGGTTCCTATGGTCTGAGTGTCCAATTGAAACACAATTCCAGCCTGACCACCCGCTATGCTCATATGTATCGCATTGCCATCAAGAGCGGTCAGGAAGTTACCAGAGGCGAGTTGATCGGCTACGTCGGTTCCACCGGACGCAGTACAGGCCCTCACCTCCACTACGAAGTCCGCTTGAACGGCGTTCCGGTTAATCCGAAACGGTATATTCTCAACTAGCGGAACCTGTTTCGTGAATTCATCAGGCCCTTTTGGAATTCAATTTTCCAAAAGGGCCTGTCTTTTGAAAACCGCATCCTGACAGATTTCGGCTGGTTCAGGTTTTGCAGTGAGTTGACATATGGACATTTTCGGATTCAACCCGAGCGACATGCTCAGCTTTTTCCTGACGCTTTTCCGAATAAGCGTCGTCCTTTTCCTCATGCCTTTTTTTGGCGGCAACTCCACCCCCAAAACAGTTAAGGCAGCCATGGTTCTCGTTTTATCCATGGCTGTTTGGCCGCAATTATCATTTCCCGGATCGCTGATGCCAACGGGCTGGAACATCGTCATCATGTTCATTGGAGAATTGGTGCTAGGGCTTGTACTCGGCCTAATCGTCAATTTTTTGTTCGCAGCAGTTCAATTGGGTGGTCAAATAATCGGCTTCCAAATGGGTTTCGCCATGGTTAACGTCGTGGACCCGGTGACAGGCACCAGCAACGCAGTTTCCGCACACTTTCTCTACATGTGTACCATGCTCACGTTCCTTGTCCTCAATGGGCACCTCTACCTGCTTCAGGCAGTTGGCATGAGTTTCGAACATATTCCACCGGGTGGCCTTTTACTTGATACGGGGTTAGCAACTAACCTTTTTGAATTTTCTAACCTCATGTTCACCTTGGCGATCAAAATCGCAGCGCCTGTCATGGCTTCACTTTTCCTAGTTGACCTCGCACTAGCACTTATTTCCAGAGTGGCGCCACAAATGCATGTGCTCATCCTCGGTTTCCCCATTAAAATCACTGTCGGCTTCTTTTTTCTCGGATTCATTTTCACCCTGATGTCAGCATATGTGGGCGACTTCCTCCTGACACTGAACCACATGAATGAAACCATCATGAAATACGGATTGACCAGCACCCAGTAGGGAGACAGACATGATAGGTCAGGACGATCCAAGTAAAACAGAAAAAGCCTCCCCAAAACGGAGAGACAAGCAGCGCAAAGAAGGCAATGTTGCCAAAGGGCAGGAGATCAGCAAAGTCATGGTCCTGCTCGCAGGTGTCATCGCCATGCGTTCCATGATCGGTTTTTATCATGAGGAATTCATCGAGATATACCGATGGACTTTCACTGAGGCCATCTTCTTGGAAGTCGATAAAAACGTCGCGTATAGCTTGTTTACCTGGGGTGTCCACACAATGGCCATTTTGGTCATGCCACTTCTCTTATTCATTGCTTTCGTAGCTTGGCTCACCGGTCGACTACAAGTTGGATCACTGTGGACAACAAAACCCCTCAAGCCAAAATTCGATAAAATATTCAATATTCTCGGAGGCCTTAAAAAGCTGCTACTCAGCCCTGAAACTCTCATTAAGCTGGCCAAAAGCGTACTCCAGGCTGTGGCCGTCGGCATCGCTCCTTACATCGTTATCAAACAAGAACTCCCCAATCTTCTTCCGCTTTTTCATGCAAGCACCTATGGCATTATCGTTTTCATCCTGTCTGCTGGATACAAAATGACCTGCTATGCCCTGATTCCCATGCTTATCATCGCTATCATCGACCTTTGGTATCAGCGTTGGAATTATGAAGAACAAATGAAAATGACCAAGGAAGAAGTCAAAGACGAAAGGAAACAGGCGGAAGGCGACCCAAAAGTCAAAATGCAGCAACGCAACAAGATGATGGAAATGATGGCCTCCAGGATGTTCCAAGATATCCCAAAAGCAGACGTCGTCATCACCAACCCCACACATTATGCCGTTGCTTTGCAATACGACCCTATGGCCGCTCCGGCGCCCCTTGTTCTGGCCAAAGGTGTCAACAAGGTTGCTGAACGAATCAAGGAAGTTGCACGGGAAAACAACATACCCATCCAACAGAACGTCCCATTGGCACAGGCTTTGTATAAACAGGTGGAGATCGGGGAGACTATCCCGGAGGAACTGTTTCAAGCCGTGGCTGCGATTCTGGCAAAGCTGGAAAAATTCAAGAATCGGTAAGCACTTACACAAGGCGAACGGCACCTCTGGCCCCCACGGAAAAACTATCCAAGAGGTGTCAAAAACATGGCTCAGCCTTCCAACAAATCAGCGATTCCCCAAATCGACTATTCGAAGTTCTCAAAACAAGGTGATTTGCTTCTGGCCGGCGGAGTCGTGACCATCCTCTTTGTCATGCTCATCCCCTTGCCGACCCCATTCATTGATTTCATGCTCACTGTGTCCATTTCACTGGGCTTAGTCATCCTGGTCACATCCATGTTCATGACCTCACCGCTTGAGTTTTCCATATTTCCTTCCCTGCTTCTGGTAACAACCCTGCTCAGATTGGCACTTAACGTTGCCACGACCCGAGCCATTCTTCTGCACGGCGATGAAGGTACATCAGCAGCCGGATCTGTTATCCAAAGTTTTGGCGAATTCGTTGTCGGCGGTAATTACGTCATCGGAATCGTCATTTTCATGATCCTCTTCATCTTAAACAAGACAGTCATTGTCACTGGTACTACCCGTATCGCTGAAGTGGCTGCCCGCTTCACCCTCGACGCCATGCCCGGTAAACAGATGGCCGTTGAAGCAGACCTGAACGCAGGCCTCATCGATGAAGAAGAAGCCACAAAACGACGCGAACACATGCGCCGTGAGGCTGATTTCTACGGCGCCATGGATGGTGCGGGAAAGTTCGTTTCAGGAGATGTCAAAGCAGGTCTCATGATCACCGTCATCAATATCATTGGTGGCTTTTTGATCGGCGTCATTCAAAAGGACATGCCGTGGATGGATGCGGCCCAGACATACACCCTCCTGACTATTGGTGACGGACTTGTTGCCACAATCCCTTCCCTGATCATTTCCACCTCAGCTGGTATCATTGTTTCCCGCGCTGCGGCAGAAGCCAAAATGGGCGAAGAATTCATCGGCCAGTTGTCCTTCCACCATCGTGCTCTCAAACTGGTGTCGGGCATTTTGGTTATATTCGGCATCGTCCCCGGTATGCCGACGATTCCCTTCCTTACTCTGGCAATCATCACCTATACCATCGGACATCTTTCTGCCAAACAACAAAACGAAATCCTCGGTGACACTGAAGAGCTCAGTCCTAAAGACGTCCCCACGCTGGATACTCCCGAAGAAGTTCAGGCACTCCTCCCTCTCGACCAATTGGAACTGGAAGTGGGTTACGGCCTCATCCCTCTGGTGGATGAAGAACAAAATGGCAACCTGCTTTCACGTATTCGCTCTATCCGTCGGCAATTCGCTCTGGACATGGGTGTAGTCGTGCCCTCTTTGCATCTGCGCGATAATCTTCAGCTCAAACCCGGCGAATACCGTGTACTCATCAAGGGGAACCCCGTGGCCAGCGCTGAACTGCTCATAGATCATTACCTTGCCATGGACCCGGGCGATGCCAAACAGCGTCTCGAAGGCGTCGAAACCGTCGAGCCCGCCTTCAACCTTCCGGCAGTCTGGATTCCAGAAGCCCAGAAGGAAGAGGCCATGTTGGCAGGTTACACCGTGGTCGATCCGTCCACAGTCATCGCCACCCATTTGACCGAAGTATTCAGACGCAACCTGCACGAATTCCTGGGGCGTCAGGAAACACAGGAACTTTTGGACAACCTGTCAAAGCGTGCCCCCAAGGCTGTGGAAAGTCTGGTGCCAGCCGTACTCAGCGTCGGAGGCGTCCAAAAAGTCCTCCAGGCTCTCGTTCAGGAAAATGTCTCAATTCGCGACCTGCTGACCATTGTGGAAACTCTCGCTGACTATGGCGCAGCCACGCAGGACCCGGTTCAGTTAACCGAATATGTCCGGGCCAAAATGGGTCGAACCATCGTCAAGCCCTACATGGGTGAAGAAGGCGTTCTGCCCATCATCACCATGAGTCCGCAGATCGACGAGATATTAAACAATGCAATGCGCCCGGCCGAACAAGGCGGTTACCTGGCTCTGGAGCCAGGAGTGGCACAACAACTTATTCAGTCCATCAATCAATCCACGGAAGACGCTATGGTTGCCGACGGCCAGCCCATCCTGCTGGTCACACCACAACTCAGAGCACAACTCGCCCAGCTATTGACCCGATTCATTCCGACCCTGCCCGTCATATCTCAGGCCGAGATTCCCGCAGATGTCAAAATTCAGTCAGCCGCAACCGTTGAAATCTAGGAACGCATTATGAGAATGAAGACATTCAAGGCCGCCTCTTCGACTGCCGCATTCGCCAAGGTCAAGGCCGATCTGGGTGAAGATGCCGTGATTCTGTCCAACAAGACTATCACTGACAACGGATGCAAATGCTGTGAAATCGTAGCTGCGGTTGAACACTCCCCGACACCTATCCCTACACGCCCTACCAGAGACAGCGTCGTTGATGACGCTTTGCAAGATACTGTCGGATGGCAGCGTGAATGGAGTCAGATCAAAGGCCAAATCATGGCCCTGATGAAGCCGCAGATAGACCTGAACCTTCTTTCTCCCAAACAGAAGATGGCCATGGAGTATCTGGAACGCGAAGATGTCAACGAAAAAGTCTTGGCCCGTATTTATTGCAACCTTCGGGATGACCCCAGCCGCTCTATCATGACCGCACTTGACCCTCTGCTCAAAGCGACTCCTTTTGAGCCAATGAGTTGGGCCAACAAATTCCATGCTTTCACCGGTCCCGGCGGAGCTGGCAAAACCACCAGCCTTGTTCGATTGGCTCTCAAAACCAAAAAAGAGCACCCGAACACACGCATATGCCTGGCTACGGCTGACGGAGGACGAGGCAAGGGACGATTGGTACTCAAACATTATGCTGAATTGAGCGGCCTCGCTTTTCGGGAGATCATCACCCGTGACGACTTCGCGCTTTTACAAAAGGAATCCGGACAGTTCGACATGATATTCGTCGATCTTCCGGGTATTCCGGGCAAGACAACACTTGAAGAATGGGTTCATCTGTACGGCATGCAAAACTGTCCAGACATGTCCATGCACCTAGTCCTGAACCCGTATTATAGTGCAGCACAGTTCGAACGCTTCGTTGAGAAATATAAAAGTGAACAACTTGCAAGCGTTATCTGGACGAAACTCGATGAAGCCTGTACATTCGGTTCAATACTGAACATGGCGTGCGCCAGCGGGCTGCCGGTTTCCGCTCTTTCCTATGGTGCCGGCCTGAGAAACAGCATCAAAGCTGCCTCGGAAGAAATGGTATGGCGACTTTTGTTTATGCGCACATTGCCCAACGGCGACATCCAACCCTAAAGGAGATATACATACGCCATGAGTTCGAATTTACCTCTGGTTCTCTCTGTTACCTCCGGCAAGGGAGGAGTTGGCAAGACCAACATGTCCGTGAATCTCGCCTATTCTCTGAGTGCGGCCGGTAAAAATGTGGTTCTCCTTGATGCAGACCTCGGTCTGGCGAACGTGGATGTCATCCTTGGCCTCGCCCCTGAACACAATCTTTTTCATCTGTTTCATGAAGATATGAATCTGGATAAAATCCTGTTCGACACGCCTTACGGATTCCGCATTCTCCCAGCGTCATCCGGTATCAGTGACATGGTCAGCCTGGACATGGGCCAAAAGCTTGACCTGCTTGATGCCATGGACACACTTGAAGACAACGTTGACTACCTCATCGTCGATACTGGCGCAGGCATCAACGACAATGTCCTGTATTTCAATCTGGCAGTGCAGGAACGACTGCTGGTCATCACCCCGGAACCCACTTCCCTGACTGACGCTTACGCGCTTATCAAGGTACTCAAACTTCACCACGGCGTGGAACGATTCCGTGTGTTGGTCAACATGGTCCAAAACAAAAAGACGGCGCATGACGTCTATCTCAAGCTCTTGGGAGCCTGTGACCATTTCCTCGACGGGATCTCACTGGATCTGGTCGGTTTCATCCCGTATGATCAGAACGTTCGCAATTCGGTCATTGCTCAAACACCGTTTTGCCATAAATTTCCAAAAACTCCGGCTAGTGTCGCCGTGAGACAGACGGCGCAGAAAATCAACGCTTGGAAGGTTATACCAAACACAGATGGCAATATTAAATTCTTCTGGAAAAAACTCCTCTTCCAGGAACGATCCGTGGCTTGATCTGGAAAAGGGCGTCAAAGCTTGGGACGATTTTTCTCCGAGAGATCGGGAAAATATCGTTCGCTTCTACGCGCCCAAAATTCGGATTCTCGCTCTGCGGCTCAAATCCAAATTGCCACAAAGCGTTGAACTGAATGAACTGATCAGTGCCGGTAGCCTCGGCCTGCTGGACGCACTGGGGAAATTCAACCCCACCCTTGGCATTAAATTCGATACCTATTCGGAAAATCGAATCAAGGGTGCCATGCTTGATGAGCTCAGAAGAATGGATTGGTTTTCCAGAGGATTGCGTCAAAAGGTCAAGGTACTGGAAGACGCAATGCGCCAGATTGAACATGAGACAGGTGCACCTGCCACTGCTGAACAACTGCAGGACCATACGGGCATGTCGGAAAAGGATGTCCGTCAAGGTCTTGAAGCACTTCACAATCAGGTATGCCTGAGCCTTGATTCTTTTCAGGAAAATATTATTGGTCAAAAAAACATGACTGATGATGAGCCTTTCCAATCGGCAGCATTTCAGGAGATTGTTGACAAAGTAGCCAATCTCATTGAAGAATTGACGCCACGAGAAAAATTGGTCATATCTTTATATTATGGTGAGGAGTTGAACATGAAGGAGACAGCCGAAGTTATGGACATAACCGAAGGCCGGGTCTCTCAACTTCATTCCCAAGCATTGAAAAAATTAAGAAAAACGTTCCGAGCTCGCTATGAATGCGAGTAGAACCGAAAGGAGATATTGAATGGGTTACGATACCAACATGCGCGTTCTTGTAGTCGATGACTTCTCCACCATGCGAAAAATCATTAAGAACATCCTGCGCCAGCTTGGCTTCACCAACATGGTCGAAGCGGACGACGGCTCCACCGCATGGGAAGTCCTCAACAAAGACAATATTGATTTTATCGTTTCAGACTGGAACATGCCCATCATGTCCGGCATCGAACTGCTGCGCAAAGTACGCGCAAGTGAAGAATACGCCGACATCCCTTTCCTGATGGTTACTGCTGAAGCGCAGCAGGAAAACATCATTGAGGCTGTCCAGGCCAAGGTGTCCAATTATATTGTCAAACCGTTCACTCCTGAAACTTTGGGCCAGAAGATCGACAAAATCTTCGCCTAAGCGCCCACCAATTGCCGGTTAGGCGTATACAATGGTCTTGCTTGTCCCGGATGACACCGAAGATGTAACCAACGTTACTTCAACGGGCAATATTGCCGAGCAGCCGAAAGCGCAGCTTGATGATAGCGAGGCAAGCAGGGCCACGCAAAAAGTCGATCTCGACCTCGACGACGCTCCTTTTTTGGAAGATGAAGAAGAGGAAGAAGAAATAACAGAGGTAGAGGAGGAAACTCCTCTCCTTCAAGAAGAAGACGGTAAACCAAGACCTGGACTTGGTGCCCTCTTCAAAAACAAACTGTTTATCACCAGTCTTGGCGTCATCCTCATTCTTGTTGTCGTTATCATCATTCTTCTCCTTCGCGAACCAGATACTCCGCCTCCCCCGCCTCCTGCTCCAGTTGAAGAAACGCAAATCGAAGAAGAAATACCTGTGGTTACAGAAACGCCACAGATTCTCATTCGACTCGATCCCTTCCTCATCGAACAAAAGGATGAAGAAGGTAAAATCAGATTTCTTGAAATCCGAGTTCTGGTTTCTACTGAAGATGAGGGTCTCTCCATGCAGTTCAAGCAGGAAACATACGCTGTCAGAAACGCTTTGTTCTACTACCTAAAGAATAAGGATTTACAGTTTTTATCCGATAAGAAGAATAGTGATAAACTCAAAAGCGAATTGCTGGCAATCATCAACCAGTACATGGGATTTGGTCAGTTTGAAACACTGATGTTCGAACAATATCTTGTGAGGTAAACCATGAGTCCGACTCCGCTGGATCTGCCGATTTTAATATCGCAACTGCCTTATGTGCAGAAGATCGCTCATGCGGAAAAGGCCAAACCTGAAATCCAACAGCTATTGTTCGGTCCACTCATCCGCGAGCAACTGAAACGACAGGAAGGGCTCGTACAGCAAGTCAATAAAAAGACCGAGACAACTCCTATTGACAGAGATGGCCGTAACAACGAGCAGCAGCAAGCGTCATCAGAACGTAAAAAGAAGGAACAGGACGAGGAAACCTCTCCAGAGAGTGGCTCCTCCAGTGCTTCTCCTTGGGCGGGAAACATTGTCAATGTAAAGATTTAACAGTACAATTACTCTCTCAAAACAACTTCTGACAGAGGAAGACCTCCATGTCCGATCTGCTCATCATCTTATTCTCCTTCAGCGAAGTCGTCCTACTCGTCATCGTCATTTTATTTTTTCTACGATTGAAAAAATCAGAAACACTCCTGTCTGGTCTCCAGGCAAACCAACAAGAATTCATAAAAAGACTCCAGTTCAACACCCAATTGGAAAATGAACTTGTCTCAACCTTCGAGCAACGCCAACAAGAGTTGGTAGCTCTCAATACGGAACTTGAAAAAAAGGCAGCGACCTTGCAAAAGCTGGTTGATCTTGCCAATGAATACTGCAAGTCACCACAATTCATGAGAGAAATAATTATCCAAGGGCACAGGATCGGCAAATCTCCTGTCCAACTCGCCAAATCAACGGGTTTGAGCTTGGAAGAAATTGAACTCATCATTGACCAGTCCTGACCGACAGAACCAAACAATGCGCATCAAGGGATATGGAAGTGGAATGGGCGGCTTTAGCGGAGGAGGAAATCGATCCGATTCATTTCGGAGCAAGCATCGACTCGGTCAAAAAATCCATGGAAAACTGATCAAAAACATTGACGAAAACATGGCCTGGGTCGATTTCAACGGAGACCGTTTGTTGGCCCAACTGGCGACACCACACCCAGAAGGAAGTCTTCTCCTCTTCGTCATCAAACAACTTCATCCTAACATCATTCTGAAAGAACTCACGACTGGACACCCTGGAGGCGCTGCCGCCCTCACGCTGGCAAGCGCTTTCGACACTGCTCGCACTCTTTTCGAAAACAGATTTTCTACAACTCGACGCTCACACCAACCTATCAAGCCTTCATTAGAACTCACGAATTTTATGATGTTCCTTGCAGCAGACAGCGACTTGTTCGCCTGTTACATGGATGCAGTCAATTGCGCTCGCTCAATCACCAACGCTTTAAAGGGAAAAGGGCGCGGCTTGGTAGTATATCAACCTTGGCTCGCGCCAAAATGTCGTCGTCAGGTGACCCTCACAAAAAATGTTGGTGACCAGGCTGGAATGACTGAATCGATTGTGGAATTCGACCACTCTGTAATGGGAATGGTTCGAATAGAATTCCTCCACAAAGAGGCAACTCTTGCTTATAAACTCAGAATGCAGCGCCCAAAACATGGTCCTGCGCTTATGAAATACCTCACCACCAAAAAACACGGTGGTTCTGACCTCAAACTACAAAATCTGGGAGTCTCTAAACTTCCTCAAAGCGGACATGGTGGCCTTATCGCTGAACTGTTGTTTCGCACATAACGGTATTGTTATCAAAACACCAAAAAAACCCCGAAGCATATGCTTCGGGGCTTTTTTGATTTTCTTTGAAATCAAAGTCTAGGCAACGGCAGATGCTGGCTGCAACATCTCGCCACCAAGAACCTCTTTGGCAACACGAGGCTGAGTCAGTACCTTCTCTTCCAAGTACAAATCCCTGTTTTCATCCAAATGACGCAGGAAAGAATTGTTCAGGGCATGACCAGAAGCGAAAACTTCAAAATGGCCACGAATCGGTGCACCAAAAATTGCCATGTCACCAACAAAGTCAAGCACCTTGTGACGGACGAATTCATCCTTGAAGCGAAGGCCTTCCGCATTGAGAATGCCGTACTCATCAAGTACAACAGCGTTATCAAGAGAACCACCAAGAGCCAAACCATTGGCGTGCAGGTAATCGACTTCTTTCAAGAAACCGAAGGTGCGAGCCTTGGCGACTTCCTTGGCAAATGTATCAGGGGTAATTTCCAGCTCCATCTGCTGACGGCCAATGAGTGGATGAGCGAAATCAATTATGTAGTCAATACGAAAACCATCGTGGGGGCGAGCTTTGATGTATTTGCCATCCTGCTCGAACTCAACGGTCTTCTTGATCGCCATGACCTTACGGGCCTTATTCAAGGTGCGAACACCCGCCTGCTTGAGCAAATAGACAAAAGAAGCGGCACTGCCATCCATAATGGGCAGCTCGCGACCAGAAACTTCGATTTGGATATTGTCGATTCCCATGCCGTTAATTGCAGCCATGAGATGCTCGACAGTGGCCACGGTTTCGCGGCCGTCACCCAGCACGGTCGCCAAACTGGTCTCTACGACCAAAGACGGTGCGGGAGTCAGGAAGGTGGACCCGGAACCATTACGAAGCGCGAATAGGATTCCGGTATCCTCGGCGGCGGGACGCAACACCAACTCCACCTGCTTGCCGCTGTGAAGTCCGATGCCCGTACAACGGACCGATTTATGTATAGTAGTCTGAGACATTATTCCTCCGGTGATTAACCTAAAATAACTAAAGCAAGAATAATGCCACGAGGCGTAGACGGTATATCCACTTGAAATAATGTGCTATTTTCAAAAACCACGTTTTTAAACGAGTGTTGCGTTCACGCAACTAATTGTATTTTTACAACAACAATTTTTGACTGTTGTTGCATTTGTACAATTATAATTTTTGAGCACCAACAATGCGATCATGCCCGGCCAAGTCTTTAAGCACTCTAACCCGTCCGAATTGCGGAAACTGATCGAGCATTATTTTTTTCACACTCTCTCCCTGACCACAGCCAATTTCCATGAACAGATGCCCACCGGTTTTCAATGCAGCAAGCACACCGGATAACATTTTTCTGACATGATCGAGACCGTCCACACCACTCACTAACGCCATCGTCGGTTCAAAATGTGTGACTTCATGGCTGGCCTCATCAAACTCGGCCTGAGTGACATAGGGAGGATTGGAAACAATAAGATCAAATTCATCTTCACCGAGTGCGTCCTCGGTAAAATCAGCCTGACGAAAATCGACACGCTTTTCGACGCCATGACGAAGGGCATTATCCCTGGCCACGTTCAGAGCCTCAGAACTCAGGTCTATAGCCACGCACTCAGCCTCGGGATAAAGAGAAGCTATGGTCACAGCAAGAATTCCCGAACCTGTTCCAAGGTCGGCAAATCGAAAGTGATCGCCCTTGGGATAAAGAGATTCAACTTCTTCGACGATGTGTTCGGTTTCAGGTCTCGGAATCAGAACGTCCGAAGTGACGCGAAAATTCAACCCGTAGAATTCTTTTTCTCCGAGAATATAGGCAATTGGCTCACCATCTGCCCGCCGCTCAACAAATGCTTGGATTTCCGCCAACTCTACATCAGTCAGTTCTCTATCTCGATCAATGACCAATGAAAGTCGCGAGCACCCCAGGACGTGCGCAACGATCACCTCAGCGCTTAGCCGCGGTGAATCAACCCCGCTCAAACGGGTTTCGCATTCAGTAAGAACATTCTGGATTGCGGGAGACACAGTGGGTTCCCCGTAACGATTAATCGCCTTGACGCTTCATCGCCTCAGCCTGGTAATGGCTGTTCAAAGCCTCGGTCAGCTCCACAAGCTCACCTTCCATGATTTGAGGCAACTTGTGCAACGTCAGGTTAATACGGTGATCTGACACTCGCCCCTGCGGGTAGTTGTATGTACGGATACGCTCGGAACGGTCACCTGTTCCGACTTGACTACGTCGAGTTGCATCTTCTTCGGCTTTGGCCTTTTCCTGCTCCAACTGCAACAAACGTGAGCGCAAGACTTTCATAGCCTTGGCCTTGTTCTTGTGCTGAGACTTCTCATCCTGACAGATAACCACCAGCCCAGTAGGTACGTGGGTAATACGAATGGCAGAGTCAGTAGTGTTGACTGACTGGCCACCGGGACCAGAAGCACGGAAGACGTCGACACGCAGGTCCTCGTTACGAATATCCACATCCACTTCCTCGGCTTCAGCCATGATAGCCACAGTCACTGCGGAGGTATGAATGCGTCCCTGAGACTCAGTTGCCGGCACACGTTGTACACGGTGGGTGCCGGACTCGTACTTGAGCTTACTATAAACCTTATCGCCGGAAATAGAGGCAATGACTTCCTTGAGACCACCGGAACCAGTGGAGTTGGAACTCATCTCCTCAACCTTCCACTTGTTAGCCTCGGCATAACGAGAGTACATTCGGTAAAGGTCTGCAGCGAAAAGCGCGGCTTCGTCACCACCAGTGCCCGCACGAATTTCAAGAATGATATTCTTTTCATCCATGGGATCTTTGGGCAGGAGAAGCACCTTGAGTTCGGCCTCAAGTTTCGGCAACTCCCCTTCGATTTCAGCAATCTCGGCCTTGGCCATTTCCTGAATATCTGGATCTGAATCGTTCAGAAGCTCTTGATTGTCTTCCAATTCCCGAGAAAATTCTTTGTATTTGCGAAACACTGTGACCATATCGCCAAGATCAGCGTGCGCTTTTGAAACTTTCTTATACCGTTCCTGGTCATTGAAAATATCAGGTTGGGCAAGCTCCTGCTCCAATTCCTCGTATTTAACTTCAATCTCTTCAAGCTTGCCAAACATAATTAGCACTCCTCGGGATTAACAGCGCATTCCAGGGCAGCAATAGCCACCTCAATCTGACTGTCGTCGGGTTCCTTGGTCGTCAACAACTGCATCATGAGTCCAGGCCAGCACATAAGTTTGCACAAGGCATTCTTGCTATACTTACCGGCGAACTTAATCATCTCATAGGCCACACAACTGACCGGGATCATGAGAAAAAGCTTCATGCCAACAATATACAGATGTTTGACTATGAAATTTTCTGGAGAATAAAAAGTGAGTAGGTACGGAACCAGAACTGCATACAGCAGGATGGAAACGACCAGTACAAAAAGTAGGAAAGCAGTACCGCAACGGGGATGCAAACGGCTGTAGAAACGGGTTGAATCCGGGGTAAGATCTTTACCATCTTCCCATGTCCAGATGACCTTATGCTCAGCTCCGTGGTACTCAAAAACCCGACGGATATCTGGGATGAGAGAAATGGAAACAATGTACCCCACAAAAACGAGCATCTTGATGAAGCCGTCCCATGCATGGAAACTCAAAGAATCAACATCGCCAGCCCAACCGAGCTGCTCCATGCCTACAGACAAGAAGTGCGGCAGCACAACGAACAGCCCCAATGCGGCTCCGAGAGCGATGACCATGGTCATGACGAGATGCCACGACGTCAATTCTCCACCTTCTTCCTCATCATCAGCAGCCTGCATGGCAGAATAGTTCAAGGCTTTGATGCCATTAACCATAGTTTCCATAAGAACCGGAAAACCGCGAAGGAAGGGTTTCTTGAGCAAAGGATGTTTGACCAAGCTAAACCATGGCCTGACATCGGTGACGATTTCACCATCGGATTTCCGAATGGCAATAGCCAGCTTATCCTTGGCACGCATCATGACGCCTTCGATTACGGCTTGGCCTCCGACGGCCTGAGGAGCGGCCATCGTCAAAAGTCCTCGCAGATTCAAGTAGTTACCCTCCGCTGGTGGGTGGTAGTATTGACAGATCACCGAAAAATCACGGCGTATCCCACAGGCAACAGAATTAAGTATTCCCCGGGGATTGTAAAGCCCGTCATACAATAGAATATGCCTTCGTAGGGTACACTACCCTAACGAAGGCATATGCTCTCGGCACAAGGCCAAGAAAAGCTACTTTTTCTGAGCGAGGGAGTTCAGATCGCCGTACTTCTTACGGAAACGATCGATACGGCCAGCGGTGTCAACAAAACGCTGCTTGCCAGTGTAAAAAGGATGGCAATTGGAGCAGATTTCTACTTCCAGCTCTTCGCCTTTCGTGGTCAACAGTTCAGACTCGTACCCGCAGTGGCAACGAATTTTTGCCTTGTAGGTCTTGGGATGAATATCGTTCTTCATGACTATCTCCTGTCATTCTTTTTGCGTGGAACTCGGTCTTATACGCACAGGCCCACCGGTTGGCAAGTAAAAAATCAAGCCTTTGTCCAGACATCGAAAGCAACTCATTTCTTTCGAGGGTGCTTGAAAACCATCAACATTCCATAATGTCGCCACTCAAACCGCCTCGAAAAAAATGAAAGGCGGACACCGAAGCGTCCGCCTTGATAATCAAGCTTCGGTTGCGGACTAGACGCAGCCAGTGGGCTTGGGCAGGCCAGCCATCTTACAGGCTCCCTTACCAGGTCCGGACGGGAACAGTTCGTAGATCTGTTTCAGCTTGAAGCCGGTGACCTTGGAAAGGATACGGACCATCGGTGCGATGCCGTTCTTCTTGTAGTAGTCCTGCAGGAAGTCGATGACTTTCTGGTGATCTTCGGTGATTTCCTTGATACCTTCGGACTCTTTTACGTAGTCAACCCACTGCGGGGTCCAGTCTTCAAATTTCTGCAGGAAACCGTCTTCATCAACTTCAAAAGAAGCACCTTCAAATTCAACTACAGCCATTGTATCCTCCTAATGGATGTTTTTCATGCTGTGCCCCCGAAACATTCCGGGGTAACCATATCCGTTTAAACAGCGATCCGCTGCTTAGATGCTATGTAAAAAACGCACGGCCTCAAACCGTGCAGGGACATTACGACCACGCATATCCTTTGTCAAGCACTAGGCGAATTTCAACTCAAGAAAAAAAGCCCTGCCACAAATCATCTAAACCACTAAGATTCCAAGAGTTCATCACGATGTTTAAGAGCGAAGTCCAGGCTCGAATCCATATCGAGGGCCGCATTCAGATAATCAAGGGCTTCAGAACGATTCCCCATGAACTTGTGGCACAATCCAAGATTGGCAAGATCATGCGGCGATCCGCTGTCAATATCAAGGGATGCCTGGAAATTCCCGGCGGCTTCGTCATACCGTTCACCCTTGAAATGGGCCACGCCACGCAAATTGAAAAACTCTTTGCACTCCTTGTCCAGCTCAATAGCTCGATCAAGATGTACAATGACTTCCTCCCACTCCTCCACCTGAGACAAGGCGTATGCCTGATAAAAAGCAGCCAATGCCCTCTCTTCGTTTGCAGGCTGGAGCGGCTCGGCCTCCTCAAACTGTACGGATGCATACAAGGGATCGCCCATACGGAGAGCCAACAATCCTCTGAAGAACGGCAGAAAATACCCATCAGGATACACCTCTGCCAGCACCTCAAGTCCTTCCATCGCCTCGTCAAAGTCCACGTCTTCAGCGAGAATACGCCCAACAAACAGGCCAATAGACCGATTGGGTGTCCGTTCACGAAAATCGAAGCCGGGGACGACGTTATAGTTGGTGGTCACCATCAACTCGGGGTGACGGGTGTCCACTGCATACAAGGTATTCCCTTTGTTCTGCAGTCCATTGGCGAGGTCCATCAATTCATTATATATATCTGAATTCTCAACAGTCGGGAGAAAATCCAAAGGCACGACAGGCCCTTCTTCAAGCCACTTGACCTGCTCAAGCTCAGTGAACTTGGACAGCCCGGATGCCTCGTACACTCGACTGGTCTCAAAGTCTCCACCCAGCTGCGCCACTTCGGTCACCGCCCGAATAGCCGCCTTGGCCGGAGAGGCTGCCGTCCCGGCAGTAAAAACGATCTCGCTCAACGCAGGAAACGACTTCGGATCCCACGCCACGGCAGCAACCGTAGGAACAGGGTACCCCATGGTAAAATCTTTAAAAATAAGCTTGACGCCATTACGCTCAAAGCACTCAACCAACCGTAGAAGAACCGGATCATCCAGTGAAGCAGGATCAATCGTGGGAGTAATCAGTCGACTGCGGTCAATCACGGCACACACATGCCTTTCGACCAATTCGCAGGCTCCCTGACAGATGGATTCCTCGAAAGTGTTACCTGCGGACGATCCGTTGAACTCGTTAAGCTTCTTGAACCAATCAAGCGGAATGTATTCTTCCTGCCCGGTACCGACATTCAATGCCGGATGAAAACGCCATTTCACGAGATCCATGAGGCGAATCGCCTCCTGCTCCGAAATATCCTCTTCAACGGACAAAATAATTTGACGAATGTCCATTATCGAGTCAGGCCATTTCGCAGCAGCCTCGGACCAGGTCAGTTCGGTAAAATTCGACTCGTCAGCCCAAAAACTGAAATAAGAAAAGCGTTCAACCAATTCCATAAGTGCAGACGCTTCGGCCTGTTCGGGCGACGCCCCCTTCCCCATTTGCTTACGGGTGGGCATAATGTCCCGCGCCTCTGGTCCACACACACTGACAAAAACAGGGATGCCAAGCCTACCGGTATCAACCCGATCAGTCTCGCCGAGGACGCCTTTACACTTATCTGCCAGAGCCGCCTTGACTCGCGCCACCGTATCCTGAGGGCTACACGCCTTATCCTGGTCAGTGGTAAATTCCTTGAGACATTCCTTAAGCTCGATCACGCTTGTTTCCTCTTCATGCGGAACAGATTGACAACATTTTCTTCACCAGTCTCTCTGTCCTTATATTTGGCAGCAGATTTCATCATGGCATACTTCTCTCCTGCCAAGTCAAAAAATTTGCGGCCCTGACGCTTCTGATCCATCGCCAAGATGATTTCGGCTGCCGGGTTCTCAGAGAGATGATTGCTCAGGAATCCCAACAAAGGAGTAAAAGAAATCTCCTCATAAAGGACTTCACAACCAATGATGTAATCAAAACGTTTCTCAAACGTATCAACGGTAAAATCAGCGCGATGCAAAGTCATCTTGTCTTCCACTCCATTTTTCAGCGCATTGATCTTGCTGAACAATAGAGCAAACGGTTCGACATCACTCACTGTCACTTCATGACCAAGCTTTGCCAAAACCAGACTGTTGACCGCCCCACCTGCACCAACTTCCAGAATGGAACATTCATCTGAGAAAGGGAATTTAGTCAAAGTGTAGCCAAGGATAAGACAGGACGGCCATATTTTGGCCCATAAAGGCAAGGTGATTTTCTTCCCAGCCCGAGTCTTATCGATGAGTTTATCCAAATATTGCTGCATATTCTTGATTTGCAGCACCTCAAGAGACATACCACCCACGTTGACCGTCTCAAATTCGACTTCACCGAATTCGCGCACGGCCATATCAATGAGCGCACCAATAGGCTGGTCCAGATTATGAACTTTATCCGCCACGTTCCCTCCGAATATGATTTGTCTCGGAAAACTGAGACTACTGATCTACCCTGTTGATCTTCTCCAGGACCCACAGCGCACCCTGAACAGTATCGTCACGGGAGAACTCCCAGACGACCCGCTGGTGAACCGGCTGTCCGCCGTCGCCCACCCTGAGTTGCGCATCATAAAATACCGTGGCCATGGTCCGACCTTCTTCCGACTTCATTTCCATCATCTTTGCATTGAGCAGCATAACTTCAGTGCGACCCTGCCCTGCCTGAATCATGGCGTCGTTAAAAACTTCATCGGAAAGAAAATCCCGAATAGTCTGAAAATCCTTTTCGCCGCTTGCTTGCTGGAATCGAGAAAAAAACACTTTGGCCCCTTCCAGGAATTCGGCCTCATCAAAACCGTCAGCTCTGACCGTAGGCGCGGATGTCGGCGTAGTCGGAGTCGGTCGATCCTCATCTCCTGAACTGAGCATATCCCATACCTGACGGGCCGCCTCATGCCGATCCACAGGGCGTGTCGTACGTTGCGACGAGTCTTCAGTCATGTCCTCATTATTGTCACGCCGAGTCTTTTGATCAGGGCGAGTATCCCCACCCGAGCGACGCCGAAATGACCTCACGAGAAAATAGGCAATACCCGCAAGGAGCAGGATATTAAGAATACCACCGCCTCGGCTGGCAGGAGCCTCCTGGGCAAAAGCAGGTGAAGCTAATACCAGCAATGAAAAAACGACTCCCACTATACGGAGACTCGCCCGTTCCAACCACTCCGGCAAAAATGCGAAAATATGTGTGTGCATATACTGATGTGTAATTGAGAATTCCGTTCCAGGCAATCACTCAATAAGTGCCAGGTCCCGAAGGATGGCATAGAGACTTTCAACCTCAATGGGTTTGGGAAGATAGGCCGCCGCCCCGCCCTTGTAATAGGCCTTGACCACAGTTTTGGGATCATTCAATGCAGTGATCATGATGACCTTCGCTTCATCTGAAGACCGAACCCCGGAATCCTGTTCGATGACGCGGATATCCTTCAGAGCCTGATGTCCATCCTTATTGGGCATCATGATATCCATACAAACCAAATCGTACGGCGTGTTTTCGTCAAGTGCCAACTTAAAAGACTCGACACATTCGACACCGTCGGAAGCGGTGTCGCAATGTCCGAAATCGGACAGCAATGCCGTCAGTAATTTACGGCTGGTGAATTCATCTTCGACGATCAAAATACGCATGTGGTCTCCTTTCTCCCGAGTGGATGGATTTCAACCATGGAAGAAACATTGGGACCATAGTCTGTAAGAAGAACAAACACAAGAAGATGATTTCAAGGGGCTCCGGGTGACAAAAGTCGCTTCCAAAGACTTGCCTCACATGCGTTTGGCACGTAGGAAGATGCCATCGCTTATACGAGTCCCC
>Ga0070729_10001908_pt1 | contig 28948 bp, 24 predicted proteins | sample tdDd472_FD_66725 | JGI IMG/M metagenome (GOLD analysis project Ga0070729, IMG submission 66725) | Marine sediment microbial communities from the Atlantic coast under amendment with organic carbon and nitrate - tdDd47.2 | ecosystem: Environmental > Aquatic > Marine > Coastal > Sediment | place...
ATTTCCGCGCCGGCGGCGCGGCGAAGCTGGAGATCGATTACGCCGCCGTCAGCGCCCTCAATCCGAGCATCGTCTATTGCTCGTTGTCGGGCTACGGGCGCACCGGGCCGATGGCCGAGGTCGCCGGCCACGACCTGGTGATCCAATGCATGTCGGGGCTGTTGGGCGCGCGGCCGGCGGACGAGAATCCGACCGCCATGCCGACCTTCCTGGCCGGCGATTATTGCGGCGCCACCATGGCGACCATCGGCATCCTGTCCGCCCTGTTGCGGCGCAAGGAGACCGGCGCCGGCTGCTTCATCGATCTCAGCATGCTGGAATCCGTGATGTCGATGTCCACCCTGCATCTGTCGGCCGGGTTCGCCAATCTCGCCGGCCAGCCGGGCGATCTGACCATGCCGATCTGGGGCGGCAACCCCCGCTTCGAGCTTTACCGGGCCCAGGACGGGCGCACGGTCGGCGTCACCCTGTTGGAGACCGGCGCCTGGAAGCGGTTCTGCGATCTGGTCGGCCGACCCGACCTGTTCAATCCGGACGAGAAGCCGTCGGACCGGCATAGCGACCATGGCGAGAACGCCGACGCCTACCGAAAGGCGATCGCCGATTATGTGACCTCGATGCCGTTCGACGACCTGATCCGCGAGCTGGACGCCCACGACATCGCCATCTGTCCGGTGCTGACGCCCGAGGAGATTCTGACCGCGCCGGTGGTCCGCGACCGGGGCGCCGTCTTCTTCGTCGACGACCCCAACGAGGGCCGCGTCGCCCAGGTCGAGAACCCGCTGGCGCCGTCGGGGCTGACCGACAGCCGCCGGCGGCCGGTACCGGGCCTGGGCGCCGACAATGACGCGGTCCTGACCGAGCTCGGCTATGACGCCGACGCCCGCGCCCGCCTGCGCGCCGACGGGATCGCCTGACCGCGCACGAAAAAAGGGGCCCGCCCCGAAGGGCGGGCCCGGACGCGCGATGTCGCGGCGCTATTTGTCCTGGTGCTTCTCGGCCTCGGCGAGGACGAAGTCGAGCAGTTTGCGGCCCGGCAGGCCCTTGCTCTCCATGTCCTTGACCCACTCCTCCCAGATCGGCCTGCCGCCGATCTCGACGAACTTGTCGCGGTCGGCCTTCGAGAAGGTGACGAAGTCGAGGCCCTTCTCGCGGAACGCTTTCTCGCCCCGCTCCTGCTCGACATTGTAGGCCGCGATCTGCTCGGCGGTGACCTGGTCGCGCAGGTCGAACAGCAATTTGCGATACTGCGCCGGCAGCGATTCCAAGGTCTCGGTGCTGACCGCGACGAAGCCCGCCGCGGTGCCCAGCGCCAAGCCCTGGGTATACCAAGTCGACAGCTCGTACAGCCGGAACGAATAGGCGAAGTAGGCGGCGACCGTGGCGCTGTCGACCAGGCCGCGCTCCAGCGAGCCGTAAAGCTCCGACGACGGCATCGAGGTCGGCACCGCGCCGAGCTTGGCCAGCGCCCGGCCCATACCGCCGGGCGCGCGGACCCGACGTCCTTTGAGATCGCCCAACGTTTTCGGCGGCGTGCCCTTGCCCATGAGTTCGTAGGTCGGGATAATATTGGGCACCAGATAGGTGGCGTTCCACTTGCCGAAATCTTGTTCGACCTCGGGCACTCCGGCATAGGCCGACCACACGGCCTTCTGCTGGCCGAGGGTCTTGACCGGGATGAAGGGCAGCTCGAAGACCGTCCAGGTGGGGATCTTACCCGGATAATAGGCGGCGACGGCCAGCGCCATCTCGAAGGCGTTGACCTTCATGCCGTCGAGGAATTCCTTCGGCGCCGCCAAACCGCCATAGCTGACCTCGATGGTGAACTTCCCGCCGGTCGCTTTCTCGACCAGCTTGGAATAGGCTTCCATATGGGCGCTCGCCGCGCGCGGCTTGCCCCACATCGCCGCCTTCCATTCCACCTTGGGCCCGTCTATCTGGGCCGCCTCCGCCGTCCCCGCCGCGCCGGACCAGGCGAACGCCCCGGCGACGGCGAGAAGGGCGATTCCGCGTCTTGTTCGCTTGCTCATGTCGGTTTCCTCCTAGGTCGGTCCGATCGTCTTGATTGTTTTCGATTTCAAGATCGGACGTTTCGGCGCCCGGAATTCGGGCGCCGCCGGAGCCCGGTCGAGGGACCCCGGCAGAGAAGGCTGCCACTAGAAAAGAACGAGATCAATCAAAATGACCCAGCCGGCGGCGGGGTCATTACTCCGCCGCGGCGGCCTCGGCGGCGTCGGTGGCGACGATTCCGGCGGCGATCAGGGCGTCGATCGCGGCCCCATCCATGCCCATTTCCGCGAGGACCTCGCGGCTGTGCTGGCCCAGGCGGGGCGCGACACGGCGCGGATCGTCCGGCGTCAGGGGCGCCGCGCCCACCGGCCCGACGAGCGGGAACCGGCCCAGACCGGGATGGTCGTTGTCGATCAGCAACTTCATATGGGCGAGCTGCGGATGGGCGAGGAACTCGCCGTAATCCAGGACCTTGTGGTGGAGGATATCCGCCTCGGTCAGCCGCGCGCTCCATTCGGCGACGGAGCGGGTTTTGAAGATCGGGCGCAATTCGGCCTTCAGCGCGGCGTCATGCTCGAGCCGCAGCGGGATCGTCAGATAGCGCGGGTCCTCGGGCAGATCCTCGCGGCCGACGGCCTTGCACAACCGCCGCCACTGATCGTCGCGCAGGGCGACGATCGTGATCAGCCCGTCGGTGGCCTCGAAGGTCCCGACCGGCGAGACGTTCTCCATCGGCGGGTTGCCCTCGGCCAGCACATACTCGCCCAGCCGCGTTGCCTGCAACCAGGTGGCGATGTGCAGCAGCGGCGCCTCGATTCGATGCCCGCCGGTCGCGCCGCGGGCCCGCTTCAGCAGGGTCATCAGGATATTGTGGAAGGCGTACAGCCCCGCGACCAGGTCGATGAGAATGATCTGGATCTTGTGGGGGCTGCCGTCGTCGGGCCGGTTCAGATTGACCAGCCCGGTCAGGGACTGGACGATGGCGTCGGTCGCGGGCATGTCGCGATAGGGGCCGTCCTGGCCGTAGCCGGTCACCGAGACATAGGTCAGGTTCGGATTCAGCCCCAACAGCGTGTCGTAGTCGAGGCCCAGCTTGGAGACGATGCCGGGCCGATAGCTTTCGACCACGATGTCGGCGTCGGCGGCCAGCCGATGGGCGATGTCGCGCCCCTCGGGCTTGCCGACATCGAGGACGATGCCGCGCTTGCCCCGGTTATAGGTGGCGAAACTGACCGACAGCGAGCCGCGCGACAGTCCCATCGGCCGCCCCCAATCGCCGATGGGCGGCTCGACCTTGATCACATCGGCGCCGTGCTGGGCGAGCAGGCAGGCGCAGGTCGGCCCCGCGACCCCCATGCTGAAATCCAGCACCTTCAGCCCGTCCAGGGGAAACGCGTTATCGATGTCCATCGCCGAACCCTCTTCGTCGCCCGCGCGCCTAGGACGCGCCGCCCAGCGCCCCCGACCGGCCGAGGGCGGCAATCTCGTCGGCGCCGAAGCCGATCTCGTCCAGCACCTCGGCCGTGTCGGCACCCGGCGCCGGCGGCGGCCGCCGAAAGGCGCCCGCCGGCGCGCCGTTGGCATGGACCGGAAAGACCACATGGCGCTCGCCGCCATGGTCGGTGACCCGGCGGCGCGCCTTGACCTGATCGGTTTCCAACGCCTCGGCCGGCTTGAGCACCTTTTCGAGCGGCACGTCCTTGCCGGCGAAGAACGCCTCCCAATCGGCGGAAGTCTTTTGCGCGAAGATCTCGGCCAGCAGTCCGACCAGCTCCGTCCCGTTTTCGGCGCGGCTTTCCAGGGTGGCGTATTTCGGGTCCGTCACCCGCGGCTCCATCCCGGCGACGGCGTCGCGGAAATTGTCCCAGAAATGGGCCTCCACCAGCCCGATGGTGACCAGCCGCCCGTCGGCGCATTCGAACATCTCGTTGGTGGCGTGTAGATGGGCCTTGGCGTCGGGATCGACCCCGGTGCCCCGAGTCGCGGCCAGCATCAGCGCCGCCTCGGCGATGGCGACGTCCAGATAGGCGCCCTTGCCGGTGCGGTCGCGGTCGCGCAGGGCGGCGAGGATGGCGATCGCGGCCATGAACCCGCTGGCGCAATCGGCCACCGGCAGGCCCGAGCGGCGCGGCTTCTCCAGATAATGGCCCGAAAAGGAGAGCGCCCCGGCGGTGGCCAGGTAGTTGAGATCATGACCGGGGGCGAGGCGCGCCGGCCCGTCCTGGCCGTAGCCCGACACCGAGCAATAGACGATCGACGGATTGATCTTCTTCAGGGCCTCGTAGCCGATCCCCAGCCGGTCGGCGACGCCGGGGCGGAAGCTCTCGGCCGCCACGTCCGCCCATTCGGCCAGCCGCGCCACGATCGCCGCCGTGTCCGGGTTCTTCAAGTCGAGGACGACGCTGCGCTTGTTGCGGTTGGACATGGCGAAGGCCTCGCCCAGCACCCGGCGGCCGAACTCGCCGCCCGGCGGCTCGATCTTGATGACGTCGGCGCCGAGGTCGGCGAAGATCTCGGTCGCGAAGGGCCCCGGCAGCAAGGGGGTGAAATCCAGCAGCTTGACCCCGTCCAGCGGCGTCCATCCCGTCTCGTCGCCCATACCCACGCGCATCTCCCTCGGTTCGGTTGTTTTTGTTGCCCCGCCGGCGGCGCGGCGGGCCCGCGATCATGCCCGCTTCGGCGCAAGGGCGCAATCGCCGCCTCTCGTCCGCCCGCGGGTGGCCAGGCACGCGGCGCCGGCGCTACCGTGGCGCGGTCGCGTTCGCAGAGCCAACGATCAGGGGAGACCGTCATGACCGGAACCGCCGAAGCGCCGCAACGCTATTTCGAGGACCTCGCCGTGGGCGAGACGTTCTACATGCCCTCGCGGACCGTCGATGACGGCCATTTCGCCGCCCAGATGGTGGTCAGCGGCGACAATTACCGGGTCCATTACGACAAGGAGTTCTGCCGGTCTCGCGGCTATCCGGACCAGCTCGCGAGCGGCTTTCAGCTCGTCAATCTGATCTCGCCCGGGGCCGGCGATTTCGGCACCTATCTGGACGACTCGCTGATCGGGCTGTTGGAGCTGACCACCCGGTTCCGCAAGCCCGTCTTTCGCGGCGACACCCTGCGCCCCGCCTTGGAGGTCGCGGCGCTGGAACCGGGAAAGACGACCGGCGTCGTCGTTCTGCGGGCGCGCCTGACCAATCAGCGCGACGAACTTTGCCTGGAGGGCGACCTGCGCTTCCTGTTGAAGAAGCGCGCGCCCGGCCCGAACTGAGCACGCCGTTCCGCCCGGCCCGCCGGTGCCTTATACTGGATCGCGCTGGAGGGCGGAGCGATGCGGCATATCCGGCGGGCAATGGGACTCATTTTGATCGCGTTTCCGGCACTAGCCGGAATCGGCGGCGCGGTACCCGCGCGCGCCGAGGAAGCGGTCGATCTGGAGCTGGTGCTCGCCGTCGACATCTCCGGCAGCGTCGATTTCCACGAGGCGCGCCTGCAGCGCGACGGTTATGTCGCGGCGATGGCGAGCGCCGAGGTCGCCGCCGCCGTCACCAGCGGCGTTCTCAGGCGGATCGCGGTGGCCTATGTGGAATGGGCGGGCGGCGAACAGCAAAGTCGCATCCTCGATTGGCGCCTGATCGACGGCCCGGCCGCCGCCCGTGCCTTCGCCGAGGCCCTGGCGGCGGCGCCGCAAACCCGCGGGCGCTATACCTCGATCGCCGCCGCGATCCTTTTCGCCCTGCCGATGTTCGACGGCAACGGCTTCGCCGGCACCCGGCGGGTGATCGACATGTCCGGCGACGGCCCCAACAACACGGGCCCCGCCGTCACCGAGGCCCGCGACCGCGCCGTCGCCGCCGGGATCACGATCAACGGGCTGCCGATCGTCAACGACCGGCCCGAACCCTTCGGCGGCGCGAAGCTGCCGGACCTGGACGCCTATTATCGGGGCTGCGTCGTCGGCGGCCCCGGCGCCTTCATCGTCGTCGCCCGCGACTTCCCCGATTTCGCCCGCGCGGTGCGCCGCAAGCTGGTCCTCGAGATCGCCGGCGCACGCGCCAGGGATTCGGCGCCGGCCGGCCCGGTCCGCCGCGCCGCCCTGCAATTGGCGCAGACCGTCCGCCCCTGGGGCGGGACGGGCTACGCGCGGGGCTGCGACATCGGCGAGCGCATGCTGCGCGACCGCCTGCGGCTGTTTCCCATGGACATGATGCCCTAGCGGCGCGCCCGCGCGTCACATTGGGCCGCGCGCTCAGACGATGCGCGAATCGTGGCCTTGCCAATAGCGGTCGCGAAGCAGGCGCTTGTAGAGCTTGCCGGTCGGGTGACGCGGCAGGTCGTCGACGAAATCGACCGAGCGGGGACATTTGATCTTCGAGAGATGGCGGGCGCAATGGGCGATCAGGGCGCGCGCCATGTCGGGGCCGGCCTCGGCCGGGTCCAGAAGCTGGACCACCGCCTTGACCTCCTCGCCGAACTCCGCGTTGGGCACCCCGATCACCGCGACGTCGGCGATGCGCGGATGGGCGGCGAGCAGGTTCTCCGTCTCCTGGGGATAGATATTGACCCCGCCGGAGATGATCATATGCGCCTTGCGGTCGGTCAGAAAAAGATAGCCGTCGGCGTCCACATAGCCCATGTCGCCGACCGTCGACCATCCGTGGGAGTCGAAGGCGTCGCGGGTCTTGTCCGGGTCGTTCAGATACTCGAAGGCGCCGCCGCCCTCGAAATAGACGGTCCCCGCCTCGCCCGGCGGCAGTTCGGTCCCGTCCTCGTCCAGGATATGGATCCGGCCCATGACCGCGCGCCCGACCGAGCCGGGCCGGGCGCGCCATTCGTCGGCCTGGATCACCGTCATCCCGTTGCGTTCGGTGGCCCCGTAATATTCGGCCAGGATCGGCCCCCACCAGTCGATCATCCGCTTCTTGATCTGGACCGGGCAGGGCGCGGCGGCGTGAATGGCGCAGCGATGGCTGGAGAGGTCGAAGCGGGCACGATCCTCCTCGGGCAAGCCCAGCAGGCGGATGAACATGGTCGGCACCCATTGGCTGTGGGTGACGCGGTGGGTCTCGATCAAGCGCAGGGCGGCCAGCGCGTCGAACTTCTCCATGATGACGCAGGTCGCGCCCAGGCGCTGGAACCGGATGTTGAAATGAAGCGGCGCCGAATGATAGAGCGGCGCCGGCGACAGATAGACCGACTCCGCCGCGGCTCCGAACTGCTCGACGGTCAACTGGACACTCGCGTCCTGGCCCATCGGCCCCTCGGGCGGGGGCCGCAAGATTCCCTTGGGCCGCCCGGTCGTGCCCGAGGAATAGAGCAGCGACGCGCCCTCGCGCTCCACGTCCAGCCGCGAGTCGGAGAAGGGCCGGGCCGCCTCCTCGAACCCGTGATAGGGCGCTTGCGCCCCGTCCAGCATCAGCCAATGGCCGATATGGGGCACCAGGTCGGGCAGCGCGCCCGCGACCTCGGCCATCCGCCGGGTGGTGACGACCAGCCGCGCGCCCGAATCGCGCAGGATATAGGCTACCTCCTCGGCGGTCAGATGGGTGCTGATCGGGGTGTAGTAGAGGCCCGAGCGTTGCGCCGCCCAGACAATCTCGTAATAGCGGGGATGGTTTTCCATCAGGAGCGCGATCCCGTCGCCCGGCCGCAGGCCGGCCTCGCGGAAGAAGCGGGCGATGCGGTTGGACGCGGCGTCGAGCGCGCCATAGGTCACGGTCTCGCCGCTTTCGGCCATGATATAGGCGGGCTTGTCCGGCCATTTGTCGGCGAAGATCGCGGGATACATCGCGGTCCTTCCTCCCCTTCTTCCAACGAAGATCCTGGTGCGGCGCCAGAGCCCGGCCCGCCGCACCATTGTTTTTTCTTGGCCGTGTACGCAATATGGGACCGTCCTGGCAAGCCCCCCAAGAAAGCAAGGACGGCCAGGCAAGAATAACGCCGAAGCGCGAAGGGGAGGAAACCCATGTCCGCATCGAGCGACGCCTCGTTCGCCGGCCCGGGGCCGGACGTCGTCTATGAAGGCCATCTGAAAGACGGCCGGTTCATGATCCAGCGCTGCCAGGGATGCGGCGTCCATATTTTCTACCCGCGCGTCCTGTGCCCGGCATGCGGCCACCCCGAACTCGACTGGGTGGCGGCGTCGGGCGCGGGCACGGTCTACGCGGTGACCATCCCGCGCCCGCGCGGCGCCACGGGCGCGCCCCACAACGTGGTCCTGGTCGATCTGGCGGAAGGCCCCAGGATGATGAGCCGGGTCGACGGCATCGCCGCCGAGGACGTCAAGATCGGCATGAAGGTGACGGCGCGGATCGATTCCGACGACGAGGGCCCGCTCGTCGTCTTCGATCCGGCTTGAGGGAGGCGGTCATGCCAGCAGAGGGTTTGCGCGGCGCCGCCGCCATCGTGTCCTGCGCCACGGCGGGGATTCCCGTCGCGGCGGACCGGCGCCCGATCCATGTGATCGCCGAGGCCGCCTACAAGGCGCTGGACGGCGCCGGGCTGAAGACCACCGACGTCGACGGGATCGTCGGCGTCCTGCCCGAGGACATCATGGGCTCGGTGACGGTCGCCGAGTTCCTGGGCATCCAGCCGAAATTCTCGGACAACAACCGGATCGGCGGTTCGACCTTCCTGACCCATACCCAGATCGCGGCGATGGCGCTGCAGACGGGTCTGTGCGACACGGTGCTCGTTTTCTACGGATCGACCCAGCGCTCGCAGATGGGCAAGCTGAACCTGTCGATGACCACGCCGATCCTTTACGAGCACCGTTACAAGCCGATCTATCCCGGCTCGTCCTACGCGCTCGCCGCGTCGCGGCACATGCACCAGTACGGCACGACCAAGGCGCAGCTGGCCGAGGTCGCGGTGGCGGCGCGCGGTTGGGCCAAGCTGAACCCGGAGGCCTTCAAGCGCGACGACCTGACCATCGACGAGGTCGTCGACGCGCCGATGGTCTCGGACCCGCTGGGAGTGCGCGATTGCTGCCTGGTCACCGACGGCGGCGGCTGCCTGGTCATGGTCCGGGCCGAGCGGGCGAAGGACTTCCCCAAGAAGCCCGTCTACCTGCTGGGCGCGGCGGCCGAGCATTGGCACAACCAGATCAGCTGCATGCCCGACCTCACCGTCACCGCGGCGTCGCGGTCCGGCCCGCGCGCCTTCGAGATGGCCGGGGTCGGCCCCGACGATATCGACCTGCTGGAGGTCTACGACGCCTTCACCATCAACACGATCCTGTTCTTGGAGGATCTGGGATTCTGCCCGAAGGGCGAGGGCGGGCGCTTCGTCGAGGGCGGGCGCCTGGCGCCTGGCGGATCGCTGCCGGTGAACACCAACGGCGGCGGCCTGTCCTGCAACCATCCCGGCGCTTACGGCATGTTCACCCTGGTCGAGGCCACGCGCCAGCTTCAGGGCGAGGCCGGAGATCGCCAGGTCGAAGGCGCCAAGCTGGCGCTCTGTCAGGGTTCGGGCGGCGTGCTGTCCAGCCAGGTCACCAACATACTGGGAACCGAGGAGGCCCTGTAGGTCCCGTTCGAACCAAGGAAGAAAATGTCGGGCCGCGTCCGACCGAACATAGGAAGGAAACCATGATCAAACGACTCCTGATCCCCGGCCTCGCCGGGGTCCTGTTCGCCATCATGGCGACAATCGCCCCGGCCCAGGCCGAGGATGTCCGCGTCAGCCTCGGGCTCAGCCCCAAGCATCCCGTCGCCGGCTACAGCTACAACAAATATATGGAAGCGGTGAAAGCCGAGCTCGGCGACAAGATCGAGTTCAAGGTCCATTACGCCGGCGCGCTGCTCGGCCTGAAGGCCATGCTGGACGGGCTGCGCGACGACGTTGCCGATCTGGGCATCCTCGCGCTCCCCTACCACGCGGCCCAGCTTCGCAATTCCCAGACCGCCGCGAACCTGGCGATGATGGGCTTCGACATGGCGGTGATGAGCGCGGTGACGACCGAGTTCTACATGCTCGGCTGCCAGCCCTGCCTCGACGAGATGAGCCGCGGCGGCCTGGTCTACGCCGGCGGCTACGCGACTCCGCCCTATGTGCTGATCGCCAAGAAGAAGATCACCACCCTGGAGGAGATGAAAGGCACCAAGATGCGCGCCGGCGCCGGGCTGTTCGTGCGCTGGGCGCAGTCGGTCGGCGCGGTGCCGGTCAACATGCCGGTCAGCGACATGTATGACGGCTTCGCCCAAGGCGTGATCGACGCCGGCGTGCAGACGGTCGACGGGTTGCGCGGCTACGGGTTCTGGGACGTCGCCCAGCATGTCACCATGCTGGAGGTCGGCACCTTCAACTCCACCGCGCTACTGGGCTACGGCAAGCCCTTCTGGCAGCGCCAGCCGGCCGAGGTGCGCAAGGTCCTGCTGGACAAGGCGCCCATCGCCATCCGGTCGGTCATCGAGAACTATGACGAAAGGCTGGAGAGCGTGATCGGTCCGGCGAAGGAGAAGGGGGTCACGTTCTACGACCCGTCGCCCGAGCTCCTCGCCGCGACCCGCGACTTCGCCAAGAAGGACCTGCCCGAGGTCGAGAAGATCATGAAGACCCGCTACAAGGTCGCCGATCCGAAGCCGCTGATGGACAGCTTCGCCGCCCTGGTGGCGAAATGGGAGAAGCTGGTCAAGCCGGTGCGCAAGGATTACGACGCGCTTCAGGCCCTGTTCGAGAAGGAAATCTACGCCAAGATCGACCGCAAGAGCTGGGGCATGTAGGCCGACGCTCGACGCACAATAAAAGGGCCGGCACCCATCGGGCGCCGGCCCTTTTTCCTGGGTCCGCCCGGCGATGGCGCGCGGACGGATTCGGGGGTTCGTCTCCCTATTTGGGGCGGGTCATCATCATGCCCTTGCGGCGCATGCGGGCGACGATCTCGCCCTTCTGGTTCAGCCCCTCATGCAGGAACTCGACCACGCCCCGGTCGGGCTTCGATGCGCTCGGCGTCTTGGACAGGACCGTGGTCCGGCCCCACAGCGTGTCGCCCGCGAAGACCGGCTTGGGGAACTCGATATCGGTCATGGCGAGGTTGCCGAGCGTCGTGCCGAGCGTCAGCTCGGTAACGCCGACGCCGCCGATGATCGCGAGCGTCAGCATCGAATTCATCAGCGGCTTGCCATAGGCGCCGTTCTCCCGCGCCCAGTTCGAATCGATATGCAGCGGCTGGGTGTTCAGCGTCATGCAGCTGAACATGATGTTGTCATACTCGGTGACCGTGCGGCGCACCTCGTGCTCGTAGACCTTGCCGACCTCGAAATCCTCGAAATACAAGCCCGCCATCTTTTTCCTCCCATTTTTGTTCTGGCGTTGTCGTTGTTCCGACGCTGTCATGCCGGGCGACCGCCGGGGCCAGCCGGCAATCGTCGTCGAACCGCGCGCGCGGCTTGGCGATGCGCTTGCGGATCGCGTCTTGTTCGGGGGTGACGTCGACCTCCAGGGCGTGAGTCCCGCCGCCGTTTTCGAGCGTTGATCCGGCCTCGCCGGACGCCTTCTTGGGGGCACCATAGCTCCGGCCATCGCGCTCCGGCAAGGGGAGCCGACGGAGCGGCCGGCGCGCCGATTGTGGCCCGCCGCCAAAGCCCCTACCATGCGCGGAAACGATGGCGTCATTCCCGCGGACGCGGCGGGCGGGCGCCCATAACAAGGAGGGAAACGCATCATGGCCGGACCGTTGGCGGGAATCCGCGTTCTCGACGTCAGCACCATCTTCATGGGGCCCTTCGCCTGCCAGATCATGGGCGATCTGGGGGCGGACGTGATCAAGGTCGAGGCGCCGGGCGGCGATTCGGTGCGCAATGTCGGCCCGGCGCGCCACCGCGACATGGCCGGCATGTTCCTGAACGCCAACCGGTCCAAGCGCGCCCTCCTGCTGGACATGTCCAAGCCCGAAGGCCAGGAGGCGCTGGGCCGGCTTGCAAAGAACGCCGACATCCTGGTCCACAACATCCGGCCCAAGCCGGCGGCGAAGCTGGGCCTTACCCACGAACGGCTGTCGGCGATCAACCCGGCGCTGATCTTCTGCACCGCCGTCGGCTATGGCAGCGACGGCCCCTATCGCGACCGGGCCGCCTATGACGATCTGATCCAGGGCGCGTCGGGCGTCGCCGACCTGATCGCCCGCCATCAGGGGGGCACCCCCGATTATGTGCCGATGGCAATGGCCGACAAGGTTTCGGGCCTAGTCGTCCTGTCGTCGGTCCTGGCGGCCCTGTTCCACCGGCAGCGCACCGGCGAGGGCCAGGCCATCGAGGTGCCGATGTTCGAGACCATCTCGGCCTTTTCCATCATCGACCATCTGAACGGCCTCGCCTTCGAGCCGCCGATGGGCCGGTCGGGCTACGCGCGCCAGCTGTCGCCCTACCGGCACCCGTTCAAGACCGAGGACGGCTATGTCTGCGCCCTGCCCTTCTCGGACCGCAACTGGCGCGACTATTTCGCCATCGCCGGCCGGCCCGAATTCGCCGACGACCCGCGCTTCGCCGACGTCGCGTCGCGGACCAAGAACACCGCCGATCTGTATCAGCTTCTGGAGGAGCTGATGCTGACCAAGACCACGGCCGAATGGCTGGACGCGCTGAACGCGGCCGACATTCCCTGCGGGCCGGTCAACTCCCTGGACGATCTGCTGGACGACCCGCATATCAAGCAGGTCGGGCTGTTCCAGCTACACGACCATCCGACCGAGGGCCAGCTGCGCTTCGTGCGCCTGCCGATGAAGTTCTCGAAGACCCCGCCCGAAATCACCCGCATGCCGCCCAACATCGGCGAGCACAGCGCCGACATCCTGGCCGAGGCCGGCTATACGAAAGAGGAAATCGCCGCCCTGTTCGAGGCCGGCGTGACCGGATCGCCCGACTAGGCAAGGCGCGCCGGCGCGGCTACAGCGCCCCGCCCGGCGGCGGCCGGTCGAAGGCGGCGCGCACCGCCGCCGCGCCGCGGCGCGCGACGGTCCGCCGCAACGCGCGTTTCGTGCGCGGCCCGAAGACGCCGTCTTCAAGCAAGGGGGAAACGCGCGGGAAGGCCGTGTCCGAGGGCGCGGCCGGACGGGATGCGGGCGCCGCGTCGGCGCCGACCCGGTTGAGGGCGCCCTGAAGCCGGCGCACGCTGCCTCGCACCCCCTCCTTGTCGGCGCGCTTGGCGATATCGAGGCCGAGGCCGCGAATCTCCGCGTCCAGGGGCGCGCCCCGGGCGGTGCGCGCCGGCACGGGGTTGAAGGGCGGCGTCCGGACCGGCGATGGCCGCGTCTGCCGGCCGGTCGCGTCGCGGTCGATCGGGCCGCTCCCATAGACCGACCGAAACCAGTCGCCGACCCGGTCGCGGGCCTCGCCATAGCGCGGGTCCGTCGGCGTATCGTAGGCCGCGTGGCGCATGATCCCGGTCCGCTCGTCAAGGGTCCAGTCCCGTGGGTTCTTGAGGAGTACCTCGTCCAGCCAGTCGCCCGGCGCGACGAATTTCCGCAGAAATGCCCGGATGTCGTCGCCTGGACCGAGGGGGACCTCTTTCCGCCCGACCGTTCTACGTCTGTCGACAAGGATGGTCCCGTGCGGCGCCTTCGCGAGCGTGTCGCGGGCGGCCGCCGGCGCATCGCCGAACCGACCGGCAACCGCCCGGTCCAGGTCGTCCGGCAACCGCTCCCGAATCAAGTTCCCTTCGATGTCGGGCGCCACGGGCGGCCGATCCGGCATCGACGGCTGCCGGTCGTCTTCCGGCGCCCCCGCGGGCGGCCGCCGCCCCGCCTTTCCGACCTCTTTGGACAATTCGGACGGTTTTAGAAGAATAGTCTCGATGCCGCCCAGAACGTTCTTGGAAACACCTTCCGGAATCGCGTCTTTGACGGGATATCCAACGGCGGCCAGCACCGTCCCGATGACCGAATTGCTGTTTGCCATTTCCTTCGCGACATTGGGGTCCTTGGCGATGTCCGAGACATCGACGCTGTTACTACTGATGTCGATCTGCCCGATATGCGCCCACCTGACGCCAGTCGCCAAGTCATAGTCGAATTCGCCTCTGCCTATTTTCTCCGCCACTTCCCGCATGCGCGCCCAGGTGTCGTCCAGTTCGTCGGGCGGAATATTCAGTTTGCGAGATGGGCGTGAATTGGGCTTTTCGGCCTCCTCGTATTTGTCTTCGGAATTCTCCATACTCTTTCCGGTTTCGACAGATATATCGCCACCAAACAGAAACATGACGGCACCGTCGTCGGGGACGATAGTATCGTTAGGAATTCCGCCGCGAATGACCTCGCTGCCGCCCTTTCCGTCATGGTAGACGAGATAGGCATGATGTTGCCCGTGTGTAGAATGGAGCACTGCCGGTTTGGTTTCGAAATAGATCCCTCGTTCGCGGTGTACGACCTTGGCTTCCATTTGACGTCGACGCCGGTCCATAGCCAACCCCCTTCTCTTGATTGAAAAACTCGATAGGCGCGGTGCGGATGAGAAAAAAAGTGAATAAATACGTAATTTACATTATATTAATATTTGCTTTTTTTTCCGTATATCCTGCCGGTGCCTTTTTGCATGAATTTCTTTTTGGAGGGATTTGCAGGGGTATATTTCTAGACACTAGATTTTATTTGGCGCTCGCCTTCCGCGCCGTCCTACCCATCGTTGCCAGCGTAATCCTTCATTTCGGCTTGTTCGCCGCTGTCGCCGGCAAGCCAGTGCGCGCGGTCTGGCGCCCCGTGGCCAGCTTGCATGCTTTCGCCATTGTGCCTTGGGCCGCGTTGGTGATGGGTTTTTGGCTCGGCGGCCTTTGGGAGGTGTCAAAGTTATCGCGGGAATTGGGCCCGCCCTTGAAATGGCCCTATGATATTTTCGCGATATTCGTTTATGCGTTTGGATTGATTGCCAGCGTAGCGCTGACATTTAAGCCGCATTTCCGAGAGGCGATTGGCCCACGGATTAAGTATTTGAGGTTTATAATTCCTATAACTTCATTTTTTGCGTTTGCCATGGTCTTGGCGCTAGCCTACGCCCCGATTATGTGCACGTGAAACATGCTCGGGGAACGATCTCGATAGTTGGGGAGACGGTCCACGGCGGGGCCGGCGGGTTCTCGTGACAGCCCTGCCGCGCCATTGGATAGGCAATGCTCGGCCCGCCCGACGCACACCCGCCGGTGTTCAGCGGCCCGGCGCCTGCGCGCCCGGCAATGCCATCGATCCACGCGCCATTGGGAGTTCAGGCGGCATTGCAAATTCCAGAGGCAAATTCATGAGGACGCCCAGGCGCATAGCGATCGCCGGCGCGCTTTTTCTTGCCTCGCTGGCCGTGATACAGGCGGAGATTTACGGCACTAATTTTCTTGTCGAGTCATATTTTGGACGGTCGCCTTCCTTTCCGGAGGGCGCGTCACCGCTGGCGGTACGGCTGGGCGTCGCCTTCCTTTCCAGCGCGTTTTTTCATGTCGGCCTGTTCGTGGCAATTGCTGGTAAGCCTGTACGGTCACTCCGACGGCCGGTGGCGAGCCTGCATCTGCTCGCCATCATCCCCGCGTTCGCCATGGCATACGGCTGGGTGAATCTCGGGGGATGGTCGGAATTTGATCCGGCCGTTGGCCGATTCGTCACCCATCGTGATCTGGGCGATCTACGCGCTTCAGGTCACCGCTTTTCTTTACGGGCCAATAGCGGGCATCGTCCTATCATTCAAAAGTCATGTCCGGAGTTCAATAGGAGAAAACTTATAATATTTTAGATTTCTGATTCCATTTACCGTAACCGGAGCATTATTCCTAGGCGTACTTCTAGCAATTGCTCTTCTTTTTATCACATAGCCTGCGGGAATCGGCGACGACGGGAAGCGGACGGACGGCTCCACCGTCCAATTAGGGGCATCTAATAGCGTATAAATACGCATGTCAAGCATATATTGCCTGATTAACACGCCCCTTCATGCTTCGGGCCGTCTCGGCGCTTTGAGAGATTCCTTCGCCGTCCCGATTTCGACTCCCCGTCCCGCACCGCCGCCGATCCGCGCGCCGCTTCAGGACCGTTCCGGCCTGGCCGCGGCGGCCGGGGTCCGGCGTCTAGGACGCGGCGGCGCGGATGGCGGCCCAGATGCGCTGGGGGGTGGCCGGCATGTCGATATGGTCGATGCCCAGTGGCGCCAGCGCGTCGAGCACCGCGTTGATCGCCGCCGGCGGGGCGCCGACGGACCCGGCTTCGCCCGCGCCCTTCACCCCTAGCGGGTTGGTGCGGCAGGGCGCATCCGCGTTGTAGGCGACCTCCATCTCGGGAAAGTCGGCGGCGCGTGGCAGGGCATAGTCCATCAGCGATCCGGACAGCAGCTGGCCCGAGGCCGGGTCGTAGACCGTGTGCTCCATCAGCGCCTGGCCCAGCCCCTGGGCGATGCCGCCATGGACCTGGCCGTCGACCAGCAACGGATTGATCAGCACCCCGAAATCGTCCACCACCACATAGCGGCAAAGATCGACGGCGCCGGTCTCCGGGTCGATCTCCAGCTCGCAGATATGGACGCCGTTGGGATAGGTGAAGCCCTGGGGCTGGAAGCTCGCCCGTTCGTCCAGGCCGGTCTCCTCGCCGGGCGGCAGGTTGGCGATCTGAAAGCTGCGCCGCGCCACCTCGGCCAGGGCGATCCGCCGGTCGGTGCCGGCGACGGCGAAGGCCCCGTCGGCGAAATCGATATCCTCGACCGCCGCTTCCAGCGCGTGGGCGGCCAGCCGCCGGCCCTTGTCGATCACCCGCGCGCAGGCCGCCGCCAGCGCCGCGCCGCCGACCGGGATCGACCGCGACCCGCCGGTGCCGTTGCCCTGGCCGACGGCGTCGGTGTCGCCTTGCAGGACGCGCAGGTCGGCGGGGTCGAGGCCCAGCTTCTCGGCGACGATCTGGGCGTAGGCGGTCTGGTGGCCCTGGCCGTTGGACTGGGTGCCGATCAGCAGGGTCAACGCGCCGGACGGATCGAAACGCAACTCGGCGGTCTCGTCCAGCGCCCCACCGCCGCAGCGCTCGATATAGTTGGCCATGCCGATCCCGCGCAGGCGCCCGCGCCGGACGGCATCGGCCTTGCGCGCCGGGGCGCCGTCCCAGTCCGCCGCCGCCATCGCCCGGTCCATGTTGTCGGCGAAGGGGCCGCTGTCATAGTCCAGGCCGAGGGCCGTCCGGTAGGGGAAGGCGTCGGGAGCGATATAGTTGCGGCGGCGGATCTCGGCCGGGTCCAGGCCGATCCGCCGGGCCGCCGCGTCCATCAGCCGCTCGATCACGTAGGACGCCTCGGGCCGCCCGGCGCCCCGATAGGCGTCGGTATGGACGGTGTTGGTGAACAGCCCCTGGACCCGGACATGGGCGGCGGAAATGTCGTAGACGCCGGTCAGGGTCGCGGTGCCGCCGATCGGTACGAAGCAGGTATTGTTGTTCAGATAGGCCCCCAGATTGGCGCGGGTGCGGACCCGAATCGCCCGCGCCCGGCCGTCGGCGTCCAGCGCCAGCTCGGCCCGGGTCTCGTTGTCGCGCCCGCCGGAATCGGCCAGGAAGCCCTCGCCGCGCTCGGCGATCCATTTGACCGGCCGGCCGACCCGCCGCGCCGCCCACAGGACCAGGCCCTGCTCCGGATACGAGCTGTTCTTGATGCCGAAGCTGCCGCCGGTATCGCCGACCAGCACCCGAAGGTCCCGCTCGGGGACGCGCAGGACCGGCTCGGCCAGGGCGCGGCGGGTGCGGTGCGGCTGCTGGGTGCCGGTATGCAGCGTGTAGCGCCTGCTACCGGGATCGAATTCGCCGATGGCGCCGCGCGTCTCCATATAGTTGGCGACGATGCGGTTGTTGATCAGGTCCAGCGCCACCGTATGGGCCGCCGCCGCGAAGGCCGCCTCGACCGCCGCCGGGTCGCCCGATTCCCAGGTGAAGCCGACATTGCCCTCGGCCTGGGGCCAAATCTGCGGCGCCTCGGGCGCGGCGGCCTGGGTCGGGGTCGTCACCGCCGCCAGGGGCGCATACTCGACCCGGACCGCCTCCGCCGCGTCGCGGGCCTGGAGCAGCGTTTCCGCCACCACCATCGCCACCCGGTCGCCGACGAACCGTGCCCGGTCGCGGGCGAGCAGGCGATGCGGGGGCACGACCGAGTCGCGGCCCCGCCAGGGCGGCGGCACGAACAGGGCCGGATTGTCGCCGATCCCGTCCGCCTCCAGCTCGGCGGCGGTCAGGACCGCCAGCACGCCGGGCATCGCCGCCGCCGCGTCCCGGTCGATGCCGCGAATCTCCGCATGGGCGTGGGGCGCGCGCACCAGCACCGCATGGGCCATGCGCGGCAGCGCCACGTCGTCGATGAAACGCCCGCGCCCGGTCAGCAAGCGCGGGTCCTCCAGCCGCCGCAGGGGCTGGCCGATTCCAAACTGGCCCATCCTCGTCCTCCCACCTCCATCATAGCGAACGAAGGACGGCCCCGCCAAACCCGCCGGCCGGGTCTGGACAGGCGGGCGGCGCGCGGCTACAGCGGTGCCATGCGCCGCTCCGCCCGACCGCTCCGTCTCGCCGTCCTCGCCGGCCTGCTGGCGCTCGGCGCCTGCGCGGTGCCGCGCTTCGCGGCGCCCGACGGCGCCCGGCCGGTGACCCTGGCGAGCCTGGACTACCGCTTCGTCGACGCGCCCCTGGCCCGCCGCGCGGCGCCGGCGCGCGACGTCGGCGCCAGCTATCTGCCCCCCGACCCGGCGCGCGCCGGGCCGCCGCCCTGGCCGGCGGTCGTGCTGCTGCACGCCAGCACCGGGCAGGGCAGCCAGGACTGGCATTACGCGGCGGCGTTCCGCGAGATGGGCCTCGCCGTTCTCGCCGTGGACAGCTTCACCGCGCGGGGCGTGCGCTCGACCCATCGCGACCATACGGCGGTCTCGGAAACGGCGATGCTGGCCGACGCCTATGCCGCCCTCGCCCATCTGCGCGCCGACCCCGACATCGACGGCGCGCGGGTCGCGCTGGTCGGGTTCTCGAAGGGCGGCATCGCGGCGCTCTACGGCGCCGACCGGCGCCTGGCCGACGCCCTGGCCGCCGACAGCGGCCGCTTCGCCGCCCATGTCGCCTATTATCCCTGGTGCGGGCTGCGGCTGATCGCGCCGCGCCCGACCGGGGCGCCGATCCTGATCCATAGCGGCGGCCGCGACCGCATCGCCCCGGCGGCGCTCTGCGCCGAAACGGCGGACGCCATGCGCGCCGAGGACCCGGAGACCGTCATCCTCCAGCGCGTCTATCCCGAGGCGGGCCACGCCTTCGACCACCCGCTGGTCCATATCTTCGATACGCTGCCGGTGCGCTATGCGCTGCCCGTCCATTGCCGGTTCGACGAGATCGCGCCCGGCCGCTTCGTCGAGCGCCATAGCGGCCGCGCGGTGACCGGGCCGACCGTCAAGGCCGTGCTGGACGCGTGCAGCGCGGCGGGCGGCGAGGTGATCGCCGACCGCGCCGCCGCCGCCCGCGCCGAGGCCGACACGGCGGCCTTCCTGCGCCGGCATCTGGGGCTTCGCTAGCGGCGATCAGTGCCAGCGCTTCTTGCGCCGGTAGCGCTGATAGCCCTTCACCGACACCTCGGATTCGAGGCCCAGATAGAATTCGCGGATATCCTCGTCGGCGGACAGCTCGTCGGGCGTGCCGGCGAGGACGAAGCGTCCGCCCTCCAGGACCAGCCCGTAATCGGCGACCGCCAGCGCCATCTTGGCGTTCTGCTCGACCAGCAGGATGGTCGTGCCGGCGGCGTTGACGGCGCGGACGATCTCGAAGATCTCGCGCACCAGCAGCGGCGACAGGCCGAGGGAGGGCTCGTCCAGCAGGATCAGCTTGGGCCGCGCCATCAGCGCCCGGCCGATGGCCAGCATCTGCTGCTCGCCGCCCGACAGGGTGCCGGCCCACTGGTCGCGGCGCTCGGCGAGGCGGGGGAAGCGCGCCATCACATCGTCCATGTCGGCGGCGACGGCGGCCCGGTCGCGGCGCGGATAGGCCCCCATCAGCAGATTCTCGACGACGCTCAGCTCCTCGAACACCTCGCGCCCCTCGGGCACGTAGGCGATGCCCAGGCGGGCGATGTCCTCGGCCTCCCAGCCGTCGATGCGCCGGCCCTCGAACTCGACGCTGCCCTTGTCGGGCTGGTCCTCGATCAGCCCCATGATCGTGCGCAGGATGGTCGTCTTGCCGGCCCCGTTGGCGCCGAGGACGGCGACGATCCGGCCCGCCTCGACCTCCAGCGACACGCCCGCCAGCGCCCGGGTCAGGCCGTAGAAGGTCTCGACATTGTTCAGGGTCAGGAGCGCGCTCACGAACCGCCCTCCGCTTGCGCCGGCGCGTCCGCGCCCAGATAGGCCTTCAGCACCTCGGGATGGCGCTGGACCTCGGCCGGCGTGCCCTCGGCGATCTTCTCGCCGTAATTGAGGGCGACGACATGATCGGACAGGTCGCCGACCACCTTCATGTCGTGCTCGATCAGGATCATCGAGATGCCGAAGGCCTCCTGGATGTCGCGGATCCAGATCATCATGTCCTGCTTTTCCTCCAGGTTCATGCCCGCGGCGGGCTCGTCCAGGAGAAGCAGGTCCGGCTCCAGCGCCAGGGCCCGGCCCAGCTCGACCTTCTTGCGCACCCCGTAGGGCAGGTTGACGGCGAACTCGTCGCGGGCCGATTGCAGGTCCAGGAAGTCGATGATCTCCTCGACCTTCTCGCGGTGGCGGCGTTCCTCGCGCGCCGCCGGCGACCAGGGGCCGAGCAGGGCCATGCCCGACAGGACGCCGGTGCGCATATGCAGATGCCGGCCGAGCAGCAGGTTCGACATGGTCGTCATATGGCCGAACAGCTCGATATTCTGGAAGGTGCGGGCGATCCCCAGCGCCGCGATCCGGTGCGGCTTCAAGCCCTCGACGGCGCGCCCCCGATAGAGGATGCGCCCGGCATCCGGCCGATAGAGGCCCGAGATGCAGTTGAGGATGGTCGTCTTGCCCGCCCCGTTGGGCCCGATGACCGCGAGGATCCTTCCGCGCTCCAGGCGGAAGCCGACATCGGCCAGCGCCCGCACCCCGCCGAAGGCGATGGTCAGGCCGTCGACGGCCAGAAGCGGTTCGTCCATGGCGGCGGCGAATGCGAGCGGGCGCGGGCGACCCCGGCATCGGGTCCCGGCCCGAGGCGGCCGGGACCCGAGCCGGGATCAGTTGGGGCGCATCCAGTCGGAAAGCTGGATGACCTTGAGGCCGGTCTCGTCGGTCTTGGCGACGAAGACCTCCTTCTGGCCCTGGCGTTCGCCGGGGCCGTAGCCGATCCGCCCCATGATGCCTTGGAAATCCTTCAGCGATTCCAGCGCCGCGATCAGGCTGTCATGGGTCAGGTCGCGGCCGGCGCGCTTCAGCCCCTCGACCAGGGGCTCGGCGAAGGCAATGCCGGCCAGGAAGAACACGCCCCAACGCTCGCCCTTCTTGGCGTATTTGTCGAACGCCTTGCGATAGTCGAGCATCAGCGGGCTCTGCGAGCTGGGCAGTTCCGAAAAGCTGGTGAAGATCACGTTCTTCCACAACCCGCCGGAGATTGCCGTCATCAGCGGCGCGTCCGACAAGGTCGAGCTGGACACCCATTGCGGCGCGAACTTCATCGCCGCCGCCGTCTTGAGGGTGATCACCGCATGGGTCGGGTTGACCCACATGATCACCGTGTCCGCCCCGCTTTGCTTGAGCTTCAGCACATGGGACTTGAGGTCGCGGTCGGCGCGGCCGACGCCGACCTCGATCACCGGCTCGAGGCCATGCCGGGCGAGCTGCCCCTTGGCGCCCTGGAGCCCGTTCTTGCCGTATTCGTCGTTGGCGTAGAGGATCGCGATCTTGGACTTCTTTTCCTGCGTCACCAGATAGTCGACCAGCACCTTGGCCTCTTCCACATACAGCGGATAGACCGCGAACAGGTTCTTCTGCGGCGGCGTGATCCATTGCAGCGAGCCCGCGGCCGGGCCGACCCAGACGATCCCGCGTTCGTTCAGATAGTCCTTCACCGCCATGCCCGTCGCCGAGCCGACGCCGCCGACGAAGGCGAAGATCCCGGGGCCGCCCTCGACCAGTTCCTTGACGCCGGCCTTGGTGCGGGCCGGATTATATTGGTCGTCGAAGCTGTGATAGACGATCTTGCGGCCATGGATGCCGCCGGCGTCGTTGATCATCTGGAACAGGACCTCGGTGCCGCGCGCCACCGCGCCCCAGGGCGCCGCCGGGCCGGTCTGCGGCCCCCACTGGCCGATATGGATCTCGGTATCGGTGACGCCGGGAACGTTGCCCGCGTCCGCCCGGCCGGCGCCGAGGGCGACGACCGCCGCCGCCGCGACGGCGAGACTCTTCAGAAATTTCATGGCGACCTCCCTGCCGGTCAAACCTTCTTCACGTAGTGGCGCGCCAGGAGACCGGACGGCCTGACGCCCAGGATCAGAATGATGATCGCGAACGGTACCACCGATTTGAACTCTGTCGAGACGTAGAATCCGAACAGGTTCTCGACCACACCGACGATCAGCCCGCCCAGAAGCGCGCCGGGAAGCGATGTCATGCCGCCCAGCACGGCGCCGGCGAAGCCCTTCAGCATCGGGTCCCACATCATGTAGGGGTCGACGGTCCCGGTCGGCGCGATCAACAGGCCGGCCAGCGCCCCGATCGCCGCCGCCAGCACCCAGGCGAACAGCAGCACCCGACGGGTCCGGATTCCCATGATCCGCGCCACCTGGCGGTTCTGCTGGGTTGCCTTCATGGCGACGCCCAGCTTGCTGAAGCGGAAGAAGAGGGCCAGCCCGCCGGCGACCGCCAGCGCCACCGCCAGGGTCAGCATCTCCAGATGGCTGACGATCAGCCCGCCCAGGACGAAGACGTCGAAGGGGCCGATGAAGAACGGCATGTCCTTCGGGTCCGCCCCCCATTTCCAGGACGCGAAGCCGAAGATGATCATCTGCAGGCCGAGGGTGATGATGATCAACCCCAGCACGTTGGGCTCCTTCGCCCGGCGTAGGAACAGGAACTCGGCGGCGGCGCCGACCAGCATCGCGAAGCCGAGCGCCGCCGGCAGCGCCGCCCAGAAGGGCAAACCCAGCGGCACCAGCAGGCTGAAGGCGAAAAAGGCGGTGACCATCGCCATGTCGCCCTGGGCGAAGTTCAGCACCTCGGAGGTCTTGTAGATGATCGCCAGCGCCAGCGCGATCAGGCCGTAGGCGCCGCCGACGGAAATGCCGCTGACCAGAATCTGCAAAAGGGGCGTTAATCCGTCCATGGCGGTCGCCCTAGAAGGGCCAACTCTTCCAGTAGATCTTGGCCCGGATCCAATAGCCGTACAGGCCGAGGGGCTCGAACAGCATGATCCCAACCATGATCAGGCCGTAGACGACATACTGGATGTTCGACATGCCGGTTTCCATGAAATGGGCGGTCAGGAACTCGGCCAGCGCCCCGCCGATCAGGGGGATGGCCTCGAAATCGGCGAGTTGCAGCCCCTTCAGCTTCAGGTTCAACAGGCTGATCAGGACCGCGCCGGCGACCGCGCCCAGGATCGAGGCGACGCCGCCGACCACCACCATCGCCAGAAACAGGATCGACAGCACCAGGCCGAACGTCGTCGGGTCGATCTGGCCCAGATGGAAGGCGAACAGGCCGCCGCCGAGGCCGGTGAAGAAGGCCGACAGCGCGAAGGCCAGGGTTTTGGTGTAGGTGAGGTTGACCCCCATGCAGGACGCGGCGACGTCGGAATCGCGGACCGCGACCAGGGCGCGGCCGATCCGGGTGCGGGTCAGGTTGCGCACCGCCAGGGTCGAGACCACCGCCAGGATCGCGATCAGATAATAGAGGTTCTGGTCCGCCGTCAGCCCGTCGGCGAAGCGCAGCGGGAAGTCGGGCACCGGCGGGCCGACGCTGCCGCCGAAGAACTCCCATTTCTCGAACACCACCTCGATGGCGAGCCCGAAGCCGAGGGTGACGATGGCGAGATAGGGCCCCTCCAGCCGCAGCGCCGGCAGGCCGAGAAGAAAGCCGAAAGCGGCGGCGATCAGCGCCCCCAGGAACAGGGCCGGCAACAACGGCAGGCCCAGATGGTTCATCAGGAGAACGGTGCCATAGGCGCCGATGCCGAAGAAGCCGGCATGGCCCAGCGACACCTGGCCCGTATAGCCGACCAGGATATTGAGCCCCAACGCGACGATCACATGGATCGCGGCATAGCCCAGCAGATAGACCGTATAGCCGCCGACGACGAAGGGGGCCGCGGCCAGCGCCGCCAAGAGGGCAAGGAGCCACAGGACCTGCGCCACCGACCCGAACGGCCGCACATCCTCGTAATAGGCCCGCCGCATGTCCATGCGCATTCCCCCTTTCCCGGCGCCAGTGTCGCGGAAATCCGCGTCCGCCGCAATCGGCGCCGGCGACGTGCTTGGATGCGCCCCGCGCCGCGCCCGTTTTCCTTTTCGGCGCCCTGTCCTACACTCCGGGTTGGCCGAGGAGACGACGACCGTATGGACGCGAGCGCCCCCTTGACGGAGCCCGACCCTGCCGCGGCGGCGACGCCGGGGACGGTGCCGGCGCTGTTCTTCCGCCGGGTCGCCGAACTGGGCGACCAGACCGCGCTGCGCCAGAAGGTTCTGGGGCTATGGCGGGACATCTCCTGGACCGACTATGGCGAGAATGTCCGCGCCGCGGCCTGCGGGCTGATCGCGCTGGGGGTCGCGCCCGGCGATTGCGTCGCCATCATCGGCGAGAACATTCCCGAATGGCTCTATGCCGATCTCGGCTGCCAGGCGGCGGGCGGCGTCGCGGTCGGCATCTACACCACCAATTCGGCCGAAGAATGCGCCTATATCCTGGGCCATTCCGAAAGCCGGGTCTTCGTGGTCGAAAACGAAGAACAGTTGGACAAGGCGCTGGAGACCCGCGCCGGCCTGCCGCGCCTGGAAAAGATCGTTGTCGTCGATACCGAGGGGCTGCGCCATTTCTCGGACCCGATGGTGATGTCCTGGGCCGATTTCCTGGAACTCGGCCGCGCCCACGACCGCGACCGGCCCGACGATTTCGCGGATCGGCTGTCGGGGCTGGGACCGGACGGGACGGCGGCGCTGATCTATACCTCGGGCACCACCGGGCCGCCCAAGGGCGCGATGCTGAGCCACGCCAACATCGTCTGGACGTCGGACTGCCTGGTCCGCTTCTTCGGCGCCAGCCGCGCCGACGAGGTGATCTCCTTCCTGCCCCTCAGCCATATCGCCGAGCGGATGCTGTCGGTCTACAACGCGATCGCCGCCGGCTACCGGGTCAATTTCGTCGAGAGCCCGGACACGGTGACCCAGAACATGACCGAGGTCTCGCCCAGCTTCATGTTCTCGGTGCCCCGCATCTGGGAGAAGTACCAATCGGCCATCGTCCTGCGCATGCGCGACGCAACGCCCTTCAAGCGCCTCGTCTTCGCCGTCGCGCTGCGGATCGGCGAGGCCCACGCCGCCGCCAAGCTGGACGGCGCGCGGCCGGTGCCGCTCTGGCTGCGGGCCCTGTTCGCCTTCGCCCATTTCGCCGTGTTCGCCAAGCTGAAGAAGCGGCTCGGCTTCGACCGGCTGCACACCCCGGTCTCGGGCGCCGCGGCGATCTCGCCCAACGTGCTGCGCTTCTACCACGCCATCGGCCTGCCGTTGCGCCAGCTCTACGGCCAGACCGAGGATTGCGGGCCGACGAGCTGCCACCGGCCCGACCATATCGACCCCACCGACACCGGCCCGCCCGTCCCCGGCATCGAGGTCCGGATCGCCGAGGACGGCGAGATCCTGGTGCGCGGCCCGAACGTCTTCCAGGGCTATTTCAAGAACCCCGACGCGACCGCCGAGGCCCTTGCCGGGGGATGGCTCCACACCGGCGATGTCGGCGAGATGACCGCCGACGGACGGCTGCGCATCACCGACCGCAAGAAGGACCTGATCATCACCGCCGGGGGCAAGAACATCGCGCCCCAGAACATCGAGAACCAACTCAAGTTCAGCCCCTACGTCACCGACGCCATCGTCATCGGCGACGGCCGCAAATACGTCATCGCGCTGATCGTCATGGACGAGGAGAACGTGATCAAGTTCGCCCAGGACCACAAGGTCCACTACACGACCTACGCGTCGCTGGCGGCGGCGTCCGAGATCGAGAAGCTGTTCCGCGACGAGATCGCCAAGGTTAACGCGACCCTGGCGCGGGTCGAGCAGGTGAAGCGTTTCGCCGTCCTGCCCAAGAAGCTGATGGAGGAGGAAGGCGACGTCACCCCGACCATGAAGGTCAAGCGCAAGAACGTGAACGCGACCTTCGCCGAGCTGATCGAGGGCGTCTACGCCGAGACCGCCGGCGTCCGGGTCTAGCCGTGCGTCAGCCCTCGTGACGGAATCCGAGCTTCATCTGCACTTGGAAATGGGCCACCTCGCCCGCGTCGATATGGCCGCGGATATCGACCACCTCGAACCAATTCAGGTTGCGGACGGTCTTCGCCGCCGCGCGGATGCCGGACCGGATCGCGTCGTCCAGCCCCTGGGTCGAGGTTCCGACCACTTCGGTTACCGCGTAGACTCGGTCGGTCATTTCGGATCTCCTCGTCTGGGTCGCCGCTCCTCGCGGCCTACATGACATAGATATGGGCATGGCGACGCCGAGAATCCCGCCTTATGTCGTCTGCGCCCATCGCGGCGGCGCCGGCCCCTGGCCCGAGAACAGCCTGGCCGCCTTCCGCCATTGCGCCGCGCTGGGCGTCGACGCCGTCGAGCTGGACATCCATATGACGGCGGACGGGCGACTCGCCGTGATCCATGACGCGACCCTGGACCGCTTGACCGACGGGCGGGGCGCGGTGGCGGAGACGACCGCGGCCGCGCTGGCGCGCCTCGGCCTGCGCGGCCCGGTCGGGACCGACGAACCGGTGCCGATGCTGGAGGACGCGCTGGCGATCCTGCTGGGGGCCGGGATCGCGCCCTGGATCGAGATCAAGAACGGCGCCGACGGCGCCGCCTATCCCGGCATCGAGGATCGGCTCGCCGATCTTCTCGCCGACATGGACGCGGTCGCGCGCTGCGCCGTCCTGGCCTTCGACTGGGACCTTCTGGAGCGGCTGCGGGCGCGCGCGCCCGGCCTGCGCCTCGCCGGCAACCTGAACCGCCAGGGACTGCGGGCGCGGGGCGGCATCGCTCCTTGTCTCGCGCGCCTGACCGAGATCGGCGCCGACACCCTGTCGCTGGACCGGCGCCTGGCCGATGCCCCGCTGGTCGCGCGGATCGCGGGGGCGGGGCTCGCGGTCGCGCTGTGGACCGTCAACGCGGAATCGGACATGCGCGGCTGGCGCGACCAACCGGTGTCGCTTCTGATCACCGACCGGCCGGAGACGGCCTTGCGCGTCCGCGCCGAAGCGGCGCCCGATTGAACCGTTCAGCGCGCGGGCGACCGGGCGAAGCCGGCCGCGAAGTCGGCGATGGCGGCAACATCGTTCAGGGGCAGGACCGGCAGATCGAGGTCGGCAAGGGCCGCGTCGCTGGCGACCGCCACCACATGCGGGCCTCGGATCTCGGGCAGGGGCTTTCCCTGGCCGGCACGGTGCAGAAGGATCTGCGGATAGGCGCGGGATTTGAACCCCTCGACCAGCACCAGATCGACCGCCGTCATATGGGCGAGCAGGGTGTCCAACGGCGGCAATTCGCCCTCGGGAAGCTCGTGCAACAGCGCCCAGCGATTGGCGGTGGCGAGCATCACCTCGACCGCGCCGGCCGCGCGGTGACGATAGGTATCCTTGCCCGGCCGATCCAGATCGACATCGTGATGGGCGTGCTTGACCGTCGAGACCCGCAGGCCGCGCGCCGCGAGCACGGGCAGGATCGCGGTGATCAGGGTCGTCTTCCCCGCGCCGCTCCATCCGGTGACGCCCAGGACGCCCGCCGTCGGGCCGATCATCGGCACGCCGCCGTCAGACGGGGTGGTGTTTGCCGACGGGCTGGACCGTCGTCGCCTGCGGCCCCTTCTCGCCCATCGCGTCCGCGAAGCGGACCTCCTGGCCGACGGCGAGCCGGTCGAACCCGTCATTGAGGACCGCGTTGCGGTGGAAATAGACCTCGCGGCCCTCGCTGTCCTCGATGAACCCGTAGCCTTCCTCGGCGAAGAGACGGACGATCCGCCCATGGGGCGGCGCCTCGTGGGCCTTGACCTTGCCTTTCTGCTTGCGCGTCCGGTCCTGGAGCTGGCGGCGCGCCGCCTTGAAGGCGTCGCGGATGGCAATATAGGCGTCTTCGTGCGCCTGGTCCTTCGGCGGGTTGCGCTGGGCCTCGATATTGACATGGCCGGGCAGGGTCATATGGACGCGGACGCTGAACAGGCCGCCCTTGGCCTTGTGGTGACGCGGTGCCTCGACGACGACCCGACAGGAGGTGATCCGGCCGTGGAACCGGTCCAGCTTCGCCATCTCCTCCTCGATCCGGCCGCGCACCGCGTCCGACGGGTCCATGCCCTCGAAGACGATCTCCAAAGGTACTTCCATCTCCACCCCTATTTTCTCCCGCTCCACGCGGAACGAGTCGTTCGTTCGCTCGAAGATCATTCGTTTGCTCGAAGATCATTCTAGGCGCCGCACCCGACATCGACGTTGCGCCAGATCAACCCTTTATATCAAAGACGACCGTCGCCCGGCTCAACCCTCGGGCAAGCGGCGCCAGGGCAGGACGAACGAGCTGCCCTCGTGGGTGCCGCGCAGGGCCGCCAGCCGATAGGCGGCGCGCAGATTGCCGTCGTCCAGCACCGCCGCCGGGTCGCCCTCGGCCAGCACCCGCCCCTCATGCATCAGCACCAGCCGGTCGCAATGGCGCGCGGCCAGGGTCAGGTCGTGCAGCACGGCGACGATGGCGGCGCCCGCGTCGGCGGTGGCCCTCAGAAGCGCCATGACATGAAGCTGGTGGTAGGGGTCGAGGGCGGCGATGGGCTCGTCGGCCAGCAGCAGCGGCGC
>Ga0070729_10001912_pt1 | contig 28881 bp, 26 predicted proteins | sample tdDd472_FD_66725 | JGI IMG/M metagenome (GOLD analysis project Ga0070729, IMG submission 66725) | Marine sediment microbial communities from the Atlantic coast under amendment with organic carbon and nitrate - tdDd47.2 | ecosystem: Environmental > Aquatic > Marine > Coastal > Sediment | place...
ACGAAGCGTCTATCGAAACACACGACAAATACATCGACATCCAATATGTGATCGATGGTGTGGACTCCATGGGCTGGAAGGCTCGCAAGGACCTCGGCCCAAAAACCGAAGAATCCGATGAGGCCAAGGATTTGGCCTTTTACGAGGATACCCCTACGGTCTGGACCGATGTCACGCCCGGCATGTTTACCATTTACTTCCCGGGAGACGCACATCTGCCCGCGATTTCGGATGGCATGCTGCATAAGGTCGTGGTCAAGATTCAGATCTAAGACGTTCCACGACAACAAAAAATCAACCGGGAAGCCCTTTGTTAAGGACTTCCCGGTTTTTCATTTTAATCAGACAATAGAGGTCAATGCCGTGGGATCATAATCCCCGATGGCCTCCAACCGAATGGCAGCCAATCGCCGCTTCTCCAACATCTGGATAACCGACTCCGGGTTGGCTCCAAGCATGAAGCCCTGGATGGACACCGTATTGGTGAATCGCAACCCCACCACGGAGTACAACAATTTACCAAAAGACGATGGGAACCTGGCTCGCGCCGACTTGTTGATTTCCACGCACAAAGTTCCACAAAAAGGCACTTTACCTCGCTTGAAAGCCAAAACCTCGCCAAACCGAATCATGGCGTAGCCAAACGGCGTATACACCGAGAACCGGTCATCGAGTATCTTGATCATGGGTTGATGCGTTATGACCGCAATCCCATTAATCATGCACACCGCAAACCCCACCATACAGAGGGAATAGACGGCCACTTTCAAGTTAGTGTTGTCGATAAAATGGAACCCAGCCAAAGCAAGGCCCAGGCATAGGGCTGCAAACATGATGCACCCCCGAGCACTTCGCCGATTGGGATAGATTTTGATAGGTACATACAACATAGGTGCAACCTGTTTCGTAAAAGGATTCTGCGAAACCAGGCACTCCTCCCGCGGGTCGCCAAAACGACCCAAGCCCTGAACACTGCCGCCAGTCAATGCCGCGCCCCCCGCAGCACCACGCAAAAAGGCGGTGCACGCAAAAAGCGAACATGGGCAAAACGACTCTGGTTGGGGATATAAACAGACATATCTGCTCCTCCGGGGTTCCGGAAAAGCAGCCTGAGCAAGTATGAAAACTATAGTGGACTTTTACCGCGAAGGCAAATCTTTAGTGGACAGCACGACCTTCCGGCTCAATGGCAAAGAATCCGCTCTCTTGCTGGGGCACTTCCAGAGCCATCAATGCTTCAAGGGTCAGATCAGGGCCGACCCAGAGCTTACCGGAAAGATTAAAACCGCGAGCCAACCGTTTGGCATGGTCGAGTGCGATGGATACCTGTTGGAGATACATCTCTTTCGGGAAGACAAATTCCGCGTCATGCGCCCATTCGGGTTTGGGTTCGTCCGGCGGCCAGGAAATAGGATTCTTGAGTCGCCAAATGACCGTATCTGAAGTGTGGGAAACATTAACGCCTTCATCAATACCCTGACAGGCAGGGTTGCCGCAATCGCAGGTGTAGATAAAGAACTCGCCAGACATGGTAGCTGAGGTGACCAGATTCACAGGATCGATATACACGCCGACCTCATGTAAATACTGCCCGTCCACGGACAGGTTGAAATCAATGTAGCCGTCCTCGGGATGCTTTTCATCCAGGGACAGGGTCACGGATATCCTGATCTCACTCATATACGTCATTCCTTGAAAGTCATTTCGGCCAGCACGACCGATAACCGGGAAGTAGCACAAACCCTTTCGCCCCTCAACGAAAACCGAATTACCGTCCCCCGGCAATCTCCGCCTTGACAATGGCCGAATTATAGGCCCCGTTGATAGCCGATTCCGTCAGAGTCCCGGCCAGTTTCTGTTCCTTACCAGACGTCAATACCGGCACCTGGGACACGCCTCTGTCCGTGATCTTGTCCAATGCCTCCTGCAAAGTGTCGTCCATGGTCACAGTGACTAAATCACGAGTCGCAAGATCATGAGCGATGATCAGATCAAGCAGCCCTTCTTCGTTCAGAACCGTACGAATATCACGGAACGATATGATACCGGTCAGCCTCCCTTCACCGTCCACAACATGCAGATAGGGTGCATTTTCGGTCTTGAATGTCCAGATGATCTGAGACAGCGGTGCAGACGCCGGAATGGTCACGAACTCATGCGTCATGACCTCTTTTACCACGATGTGATCAAGAAGGTGCCGTTCGCGCCCGGCCTCTATATCAATACCACGCCGAAGCAGCTTGGTGGTATAGATGGAAGCTCTCTCGATAGTGGAATTCATGACCGTGGCCGTAATGCAGGTCAGCATGAGCGGCAGGATGATCGAATAGTCTGAGGTCATCTCGAAAATGATCAAAATGGCGGTGATGGGCGCATAGGTCGTTCCAGCCACAACACCACCCATGGCAACCAAAGCGTACGCGCCGGGCATGGCCGTATGTGCCGGAAACAAAAAATGCACCACGAAGCCGAAGGCCCCGCCAGTCATACAACCCAGGAACAGGGAAGGCGCAAAGATACCGCCCGACCCACCTGACCCCAACGTGATTGATGAAGCCAGTATCTTCACGAAGATCAAAACAAACAAAATCTGAAATTCCATCTGATTGACCAGCGCCAGGTTCATGGCGCCATACCCCACACCAAAAACCTGCGGAAACACGGCAAAGACAACGCCGAGCAATGCACCACCGATAGCTGGCTTGATCCATTCGGGAATGGCTATGGCGTCAAACCCGTCTTCAAACCAGTATAATATCTTGGTAAATGACAACCCCACAAGGCCAGAGACCACACCGAGCAAGGGATAAAACAGATATTCCCACAAGGTAACAATGGAATATTCCGGGATGTCGAAATGGGGGAAATCTCCAAAATAATATCTGGAAATTGCCGTGGCCGTGACCGATGACAAAACCACCGGAGAAAATTGCATGACCCCGAAATCGCCGATAATGATCTCAAGCGCAAACAAGACACCGGCAATGGGCGCATTGAAGGTCGCAGCAATGCCTGCCGCTGCACCGCATCCGACCATGGTTTTCATGTGCACACTGGGCGTCTTGAACATCTGCCCAATGGAAGACCCGATAGACGCGCCGATCTGAACCATCGGCCCTTCGCGCCCCACGGAACCACCCGAGCCAATAGTCACGGCTGATGCGAAAATTTTGGCCGCAGCCACACGTTTGCGGATACGGCCTCCCCGAAGCGCGATGGCCTGCATGACTTCAGGCACACCATGTCCCTTTGCCTCGGCCGCAAAGTTGGTAACAACAAGGCCGACCACCAGTCCACCAGCGGCCGGCATGACGATTTTTACCCAGAGCGGAATCGACTTCGCAAAGGTCATGAAGTCGTTGGTGTTCTGATAAAACACCCATTGCATGAACTTGAGGACGAATTTGAAGAGAACTGCACCGTATCCGGCGAGAACGCCAATGAGTATGGCGAGAAGAAGATACCTGATGTTTGGTCTTTTCAGTTTCTGAAAGAGCGGTTCACCTCGATCTGCGGGCATTCAATCTCCAGTGTTCGCGTTATCAGGAGGTGTTGACAAAGCATGCGCCGTATATACTTCAAGTTGATTGACATATAACCCGACTTGCCTCCCAAGTGCAACGCATAGTCGTAAAACTTGAGAGGAATCGAGAAAAGAGGTAATCAGAGCCTCCCCCAAACAACGATACCTATTCAGGAGAAGATACATGCCCAAGTTCGACATAAAGCCCCTGACCCCGCAACCGGAATTCGACATGATGTATTTCATGGAAGTTGCTGGCGAAACCCGCATTGAAGGCGACCTGCTGGAAGATTTCGAAACCTTCTGGGACAAATGGGCCACCGAAAGTCTCAAGGCTTACGAACTGTCCAACACCGAAGGCGAAGGAAATTTCGTTCTCATCTTTCTCGACGAGGCTGCAGAAGATAACATCGAAGGCATCTGGCAGGATTCCCCCACACACGGACTGCTTTTCCACGCATTGGCCATCTCCATGGTCATGAGTTCCGCACAAAGTCTCGTGCCCGAATTGCAGACTGGCAAGTGTGCCCCCCTCCCCCGTCCGGGCGAAGGGATTCTCGGCGCATTCGAAGAACTCGGCCTGACCTGGAACGATGAAGGGTCCGTCAATCGCAAATATGCTGTCCTCACTCCCTACCCGTACGCGGGTGGCTGTGAAGTCTGTTACATGAGCGACACCTGTCCCAAGAGCACAGTAAAAAGGCAGTAAATTATGAAATTCACGGTTAAAGACGTTCTCAGCATTCAGGTCGCACCAGCCCTTGGCTGTACCGAACCGGTAGCCATCGCCTTGGGCGCAGCCGCGGCTATGTCCCTGCTCCCGTCCAAGGACTTCGACTCCCTTGAAGTCGCCGTGGACCCCAACGTTTACAAAAACGGTCTGGCCGTGTGCATTCCCGGAGCCAACGGTCTCTCTGGTCTGGATGTGGCCGCGGCCCTCGGCGCAGTCGGCGGCGACCCCGCTCTGCGTCTGGAAGTGCTTCAGCCCATAAATGAAGAATTCGTTGACGCTGCCCAAAAAGCCATCGCTGACAACAAGGTGACCGTCGCGTTGCTGAAAGACCAGCATGGATTGCTGATCCGCACCAAGATTGTCTCGGGCAACGATGTCGCCGAATCCATCATTGAAGGCCTGCACGACAACATCACCTCCCTGACGCTCAACGGTGTCCCTGTAGAAAGTCCGCTTATCGAAAGCCGACCCGAAGGAGCACCATCCCCCGTGGCCGCCATGGAAGAATGGCTCAAAGAACTCTCTCTCAACGATCTCATTGCCCTCACCGACCAGTTGGATGATGACGATTTCGCCTTTCTTCAGAAAGGCGTGGACGTGAACATGCGTCTGGCCGAGCAAGGCCTCAAATACGGCCTCGGTCTCGGCGTCGGTAAAACCCTGGAGCGTCTCGTACGTCAGGGGCTCATCAAAAAAGACATGATGCTGGCGGCACGCATTCTCACTTCGAGCGCAGCCGATGCCCGTATGTCCGGCGCGTCACTGCCTGCCATGAGTTCCGCAGGCTCCGGCAATCACGGCCTGACCGCCATCCTGCCCATCTGGGCCATCAAGAATTACGTGGACGACATCGAAACCAAGTCCGTACTGGAAGCTATCGCCCTTTCCCACATCGTCACGGCCTACGTCAAAGCGCATACAGGCCGATTGTCTGCCATCTGTGGCTGTTCCGTGGCCGCAGGAGCAGGGGCGACCGCAGGCATAACCTTCCTGCTCGGCGGAGACGCCAAGCATATTGCCGGAGCCATCAAGAATCTCCTTGAGGACTTGGCGGGCATCATCTGCGACGGTGCAAAAACAGGGTGTGCACTCAAGCTTGCCACAGCCGCTGGCACAGCTGTTCAGGCGGCGCTATTCTCGCTTCAAGGTGTCAACGTGCATCACACGGACGGCATCATCGGCCAGTCCCCCGAGGACACCATGCGCAATGTCGGCACACTGGCCGTGGACGGCATGATCCAGACCGACAAGACCATTTTGGCCATCATGCTGGAGAAACAGTTCAGCGACGTGTAGCCCTCGCGGGGCGCCCCTTCGGGGAGACCAGGACTCTGTCCTGGACCTGCCAAAGGGCGACCCCCTTTGGAATCCTGTAGCCGATCTGAAAAACGAAAATCTCCCCAACGCACGTTGTGACGTTGGGGAGATTTTCGTTTTTCAGATCGGGGATAACGTATGAATTATCTTTAATAGTAAACAAGAGCTTGGGGTGGAGTTTTGTCGGCAAAAAACAATTCGATGCGCGATTTGTCTTCTTCGCTTATCTTGAGGTCGGAGACGTTCAGAATAGAAGAATAGCCGCCGTAGGTTTTAACGGCGCGGTCAATGAAGTCCGCGTCTACAAATGCGCCTTTGATGGTGACGCCCCTGCCTCCCCAGGCCACGGTAAGAGGAAGAAGTGGATTACGATCTGGGGCTTTGGTAATGAGGTTGCCAGTTTTGACAAGAGTTTCAAGAACCTGATCCGGGAACATGCCACCCAGCCGCCCCAATGTTTCAAGAAAAGCGGGCATGACTGCGAGGTAATAATGCTGGTCAATCTTGCAGGCAATTGATTTGCCCGGCATATTCAATATCCACGGTTCTTCAGCAAATCCCTTGCCTAATGTCTGCTGGAGTCGCTCCACTATTTCGGTGTAGTCCTTCAATGGCATGGTCGCTCCCTGTGTTCACCGTTCACAAAGAAAAACGCCTCGGAAAATCCGAGGCGCTTATGATCGTTAATTGAGTCGTTTCTGAAATCGCTCCAGATAGCGAGCAGTCAGTATCCCATCCACCTTGTCCTCGATGGCTTCGATCTTCGTCGAATCACCAATCTCGGATTTCAATTTTGCTAATCGCTGGGGAATGATGCGTTCGCAAAATTCACTGCGGCCATACGTGTTCAAATTGACGTGTGTCTCCTCGCCAACAGCATAACATGTCACGACCTTGGACGCATAGAAATTCTCATACGCCGAAGCGGCATCGCCAGCTTTTTCCGCGCACTGTCCCTTGAGGAAATAGGCATAAGCCAAGTCCATGATGTGCTCAGGCTCTGCAATGGTTGCATCCAGATACATCTCAGCACCGGCGCAATCTCCCTTCTTGATGAGAGCATACCCGGTGTCGAGTTCATTTTTCTGCGCTCCACACGCGGCCAGCATGAACGTCATGGTTACCATCGCCAATGCAAACATGATTTTCTTCATCTCATTTATCCTCACAAAAAAAGATTTTTCTCATCGTGTCGAATTAACTAGCGCAACATCAGCTTGAAGTCCAGACACCTAGATGGAAATGACCAATGGGACCACGACCGGATCACGCCCCAGGACTTTCCGGAAGAAACGGCGCAAGGCTGAACGAATGCGTTCCTTGAGTTTGGCGGTGTCGCCTGGAGCAATATTTTCGTGCACATCAAAGATGATGCACTTGGCATCCTCCAAAAGGTGCATGTACTGCTGCTCAAATACAAATCCCTTGCTCATGATATCCGGCCCCATGGAGATTTCGCCGGTAGCTTCATCCACAACCATAACCACGATGACCATGCCTTCTCCGGCCAGGAGCTGGCGTTCCTTGAGCACACTCTGCCCCACGTCGCCAACGCCCTTGCCATCCACCAGAATCCTTTCGGCGGAAAACCGGGGATCAAGAACCATGGAACCATCTTCAAAAAAAGTCACAGGCTGGCCATTCTCCACGACCATGGACTTCTCGTCTTCCACGCCACACTCTACGGCCAGACGACGATGCTTGACCAAATGGCGATACTCTCCATGCACGGGGATGAAATATTCTGGTCGCACAGTCTCCAGCATAAGAGTCAATTCACCGGCATGAGCATGACCTGACGCATGAATACCATGCATTTTTTCGTACAGGACCTCGGCCCCGAGCCGATACAGATTATTAATAACTCGGTTGATCGCCTTGACGTTGCCCGGAATGAACCGGGAGGAAAGTATGACCAGATCTTCGGGCTTCACAGACAACTGACGGTGCTCACCCATAGCCATGCGGGAAAGCGCAGCCAGGGGCTCACCCTGCGATCCGGTAACGAGCAAAACAAGTTCGGAATCGCCGTATTCATCAAGACGGTCCAAATCGATGAGCGTGCGTTTGGGCACCTTCAGGTAGCCCAACTCTCGCGCTAATTCGATATTACGGTGCAGTGATTTACCGGATATGGCTACCTTGCGGCCCTCGGCATCTGCCAGGTCAAAAACTTCCTGCATCCGCTGAATATGACTGGAAAAGAGTGAAACAAGGATACGCCCTTTTGCTTTGGAAAAGATTTCGCGCAACGACACTTTGATCTCGCGCTCCGTCAAAGCGAATCCTTCTGTCTCCACGTTGGTGGAATCTGACAGCATGAGGAGTACGCCTTCTTCCGAGAACTTACGAAACGCCCCCAAGTCAGTGGCGTGACCGCCCAACGGATTCCGATCGATCTTGAAATCGCCAGTGTGGACCACCCGCCCGACAGGAGTTTCAATACCCAGCCCGAATCCTTCGATAATAGAATGGCAGACCGGGAAGAAATTAAAGCGGAAGTCACCCAACAACACTCGGTCATACGGTCTAACGGGCCGCAGATCAGCCCAGCGATCCAAATCATGTTCCCTGAGCTTGTTTTCGACCAGGCCGAGGGTAAACTCAGAGCCATAAACAGGCACGTCCACGTTCTGAAGCAACCATGGCAATGCACCGATATGATCTTCATGACCATGTGTGAGCACAATACCATGTAAAATCGGCTTGTTCTTGAGCACGTAGTCAAAACAGGGGATGACCACGTCCACGCCGAAGTGGTAGTCCTCGGGAAACATGAGACCGCAGTCCACCATGACCATAGACGATTTCGTCCGGTACAGCATGCAGTTCATGCCTATTTCGCCGAGCCCTCCGAGGGGATACAGGCTGAGTGGAGATGCATCGCCCATAATTTATCCTTGTGCCAACAGTTCCTTGTATGCCGCGCTCATCATCTCGCGCAGGTCGTCCTTGAACTTTTCACGATCCTTGAGGGTGTACTCGGATGGGTCGATGACAGGCAGAGCCTTCACTCGGACCACAGGCCGATTGTCGATAATCATCTGTCCTTTGCCCATGATAAGCCCTGTGTTGGTCATGACGATAGGCACCACCGGCAGGCCGGATTTGAGGGCGATGATCATGCCGCCTACTTTGAATTCCATGAGATCTTCAAGATTCAAATTCCGTGTTCCTTCAGGGAAAACAACTGGCGAGAAACCGTTCTTGGCTATTTTCACGGCTTCGTTCAAAGATTTCATGGCCGAACGACGGTTTTCCCGATCAATACAGATATGCCCGGAATGACACAGAGCCTTACCATAAATGGGAATCTCAAACAGGCTCTTCTTGGCGACAAACCGGATACGATTGCCCTTGAGCACATCGAACAGCACCGGGATGTCGAGATTTGATTGATGGTTGCAGATGAAGACGTAGTGTCCCTTAGGGTCTACATCCCCCATATCCGCCTCAATCTTCATGCCGGACAACTTAATCGCGGCACGGCCCCAAGCAAGTCCCCACCGGTCATATTCCTCCGGAGTGGAGGTGGCAGGATCAACCTTCATGGTCTTCCAACTATAGTAGACAGTTACAATCCACAGGTTAAGAACAAAGAATATACGTCGAAACATTGGCTTTCCTTATTGCTTATTTCATCAGTGAGTAAACCAATTCGCCCCATCAAACAAGCGAAAGAAAAAGGGCGGCAGGTAATCCCGCCGCCCTTTTTATAGTTGTCTGATTGAAACCTAATCGGCTTGCTCCGCCCTCTTGTTGGCGGCGATGACCTTTTCTGTTTCCTGAGGCGGGCATTCCTCATAGGAAGCGAATTCCATAAAGAAAGTACCCTGCCCGCCGGTCATGGAATTCAGATCCGGGGCGTACTTAAGCATTTCAGCCATGGGTACATGCGCCTTAACCTCGGTCAAACCGGCCTGGGAGTCAGAACCCAGCACCTTGCCTCGACGGGAGGACAGGTCGCCAATAACGTCGCCCATGAAGGAATCTGGCACGGCCACAGTCACGAGCATGACCGGCTCAAGCAAAGCCATCTTGGCCTTTTCGCATGCCTTCTTGAAAGCAATGGAGCCGGCCACCTTGAACGCCATCTCCGAGGAGTCGACGTTATGGTAGCTACCATCATACAGCGTCACCTGGAAATCGATGACCGGGTAACCGGCCAACACGCCGCGAGCAGCAACTTCTTGAACGCCCTTGTCAACAGCGGGGATAAACTGACGGGGGATGGAACCACCGACAATCTTGTCTTCAAATTCATAGCCTGCGCCGGAGACCTTGGGGGTCACGTTGATCCAGCAGTCACCGAACTGGCCACGGCCGCCGGACTGCTTCTTGTGACGACCCTGAACATCCTTGGCACCGGTCTTGAAGGTTTCACGATACGGAACCTTGGGTGTCTTCAGAACAATATCAGCCTTGTAGCGGCGTCTGGCCTTCTCAACCGAGATTTCAATATGATTCTGTCCCATACCTGACAGCAGGATGTCACCGGACTCTCCATCACGAGCCAGAGTCAGAGTGATATCTTCTTCAAGTAGCTTGGCAACAGCAGAGTACACCTTGTCTTCGTCGCCCTTCTCGGCTGGAGCCAAGGCGAAGGTGATCAGTTGCGGAGCGATTTCCGGCTTGACCAGCTTGAACTCGTCCTTCTCGACCAACGTGTCACCGGTATGTGTATTCTTGAGCTTAGCCAGCACAGCGATGGAACCGGGGCCCATAGGATTCTTGACCTGAGCCTGTTCCTTGCCGTTCATGACCAGCAACTGCCCCACACGCTCTTTTTCGCCATTGGAGGCGTTGAGCAGATGGGAATCAGATTTGAGTTCACCGGAAAGGACACGAACCACTGTGAGCTGACCGGCAAACGGGTCGGCCTGGGTCTTGAATACGAAACAAGCCAGAGGCTCATCCGGGGAACTGGCTCGTTCGTCTTCTTCGCCTTCCCATACAGGATGGGTCAAAGGACCGGGCAGCAGACTCTGCACAGTGTCCAAAACCATCTGACCACCCTGACAATTCAGGGCTGAGGATACGACCACGGGGACGAGTTCGCCGGAAGCGACGCCGCCCTGAAGACCTTTTGTGATGTCTTCGGGAGACAACTCACCATCTTCAAAATATTTTTCCATGAGATCTTCATCACTCTCGGCGATGTTCTCGATCATGGTTTCACGCAACATTTCGACTTCGTCGGCGATGTCGCCGGGGATATCCCCCTCTTCAACAGCACCGTCCTCGCCAAACATCAGGGCCTTGCCGGACATCATGTCCACCACGCCCTTGAAATCTTCTTTGGAACCGATGGGATAGTACAACAGGGCAGGACGCGCACCGAGAGCCTCGGAGATACCGTTGAATGCCGTGTCAAATTCGGCCCGGTCACGATCCATCTTGTTGATGACGATCATGGAAGGCAGGCCCTTCTCCTGGACCCGTGCCCAGATCTTGCGGGTCAGCGGTTTAACGCCATCCACTGCGTCAATGACCATAACCACGCCATCAGCAGCGGTCAGGCTGTAGGAAAGATCACCTGCAAAGTTGGAATCACCGGGAGTGTCGATGAGAAAATGGTCGTTCTTTTTCCACTTAAAGCTGGCAAAACCAGGCTGAACGGAGCCGCGACGCTTGATTTCCTCGGGTTCATAATCGAGAACGGTGTTTCCGTCTTCGACCTTACCGAGGCGGGTCACAACTCCGGCATTAAAAAGCAACATCTCGGCGACGGAAGTTTTCCCGCTACCGCCATGACCGACGAGTGCATAAGTTCTTTGAGTTTTCAAATCAGGCATACTTCACTCCACGTACTTTTTTCAGGTTATCCCTATTGTCTCGGAAGCCTTTGGCTCCCGTGAAAATCACAGCACTTGGTTTTTCACAGGTTTAGTCCTATAGGAAGACCAACACGAGCTTGTCAAGTTACGACGCTATGAACATCAACGACATATCCATCAATAATTATTAAATAATTTTGATAGACTGATGTAATTTCAACACAGATCAAACGTAATTGCAACCCGTTGCATCATTTTAGACAGAAACTTTCAGGAGCGGAATTTGCATCTTTCCAACGAGATATTCACGGCCTCTGCCGACAGTATAAGTAAATCAGGCGCACATCTGTACTGGGCCGACAACCCGGATAAATCATTGGCAGATTCCATCGAGGAATTCGGGCAGTCCGCACCGGTACTGGTCTGCGAGTCCGAAAATGGCCTGAAGCTCGTCGCCGGACACGCACGACTGAGCGTTCTTCGCGACCTTGGTCGCCCGGTCCTCGCCAGGATGGTAGAGGACATGAATGAAGCAGACAAGGGCCTGCTCTATCTGACCGACAACCTGCAACGAGCCATGGACAACGGCATGCGTCTCAAGGCTCTTGAGTTTTTCGCGCCGCTCATGGACGAAAAGTCGCTCAAGGCGAACATCCTGCCCCGTCTCGGCATCAAACCCAAATCCAAGGACGCCAAACTCCTGCTGGGCTGGCTCACAATGGATCAGACATGGCGCAACCTGCTCAAACAGGGCAACATTCCTCTGGCCTCAGCCACACCTCTTTCTCGTATGACTGATAAAGACCGTCAAGCTGTGGAGCCGTTGTTCACCGGATTCTCGTGGTCTCGCTCCAATGCGATCAACGTCCTGAACTGGCTGTTCGAAACCGCCAAAATGAACAATCAATCCGTACAGGACGTCATGCACACGGCAGGCATGGTCAAAATTCTTTCACAGGGCCTTTCTCCCAAAGACGCCATTGCACGTCTCGCCAATGCGGCCCGACTGGCTCGCTACCCTGAACTGACCAAACTTCAAGACCGGTTCACAGCCGCAGCCGGTGAAATCACCGCCGGAACCCGCTGGCGCATGGTCCAACCCAACAATTTCGAAACAGGTGGGGCCGAACTGACCGTCCAGATCAAGGACGCCGAACAGCTAAAACGGGCCGTTGAAGAAATGGCAAACCTCGCCGACGCGCCCGCATGGGAGAAACTGTGGAAGCTGGGAAGTGGCAATGACTAAACAACTCCCCTCCCACCTTCGCAAGATCGGCCATGTCTTCGTGGATGAATCCATGCAGGATTCGCCCATCGCGAATCGGGTACGCGACAAACTGGCCGGGACCGATCAGGCAAACATTCCGTGGACTGTGGTCCCACCTGAACAGGACCGCGTAGAGTTTGACGAAGGCGACACACAGGCCTTGTATCTCAAAGAATACAAGGGAAAATTTCTCCGATTCTGTCCCGGCACCCGCGCATACCACTGCTGTGGCTATCGCATCATTCACATCGGCGAGAACTGTCCCATGGCCTGCTCATACTGTATTTTACAGGCATACTTTCAGGACCGCGTGCTGAAAATCTGGGCCAATCAGGACGCCCTGTTCACCGAATTGGGCAACGCCTTCGGGGCTGATCCGAACACCCGCTACCGCGTTGGTACCGGCGAATTCACCGATTCGCTGGCTCTGGAGCATCTGACCGGCTATTCTCATAATCTGATTGGCTTCCTTCAGGATTATGACAACGTGGTGCTGGAATTGAAGTCCAAAGTCGTGGACCTGACATGGATGGAAGCAACCACACGCACAGATCGCGTACTCCCTGCATGGTCACTCAACGCGCCGTTCATCAATGAACATGAAGAATTCGACGTTTCCACACTGAAAGAACGTCTTGAAGCGGCCCGCACCTGTGCCGAGGCCGGATTCAAGGTCTGCCTCCATTTCGACCCGATCATTCACTACCCCGGCTGGTGCGAAGGTTACGCCGAAATCATCGATATGATCTTTGATTACGTGCGCCCCGAAAATATCGCTTACATGTCCCTTGGATCGTTCCGCTGCATGCCCCAGCTCAACCCAATCATTGCGGACAATTTTCCTGACACAACATATATTTATAATGAATTCATCCCCGGCCTCGATGGCAAGGCACGACTGCTCCGTCCTCTGCGAGTTGAACAGTTCACATTCATGGTAGACCGCCTGCGCAAACACGGCATGGACAAACAGCTCTACTTCTGCATGGAATCCACCGAAGTCTGGAACGAAGTCTTCGGATACGCACCCAAGGATTTCGGCGGACTGGGCAACCGATTGATGGCACAGGCATTTGGGGAATAACTGCAACACCATTTAATAGTATTATACATTTTTCCCTTGCCAACCATAATATATTGGGCTAAATACCCCCGACTTCAAATTCACACATCCTGCCCATAACTCCGGGTGGTCCGTGATGTCACGGACTCCTTAATGGACTGCAGGATGGACGAAAAACCCAGGAGATTATCATGGCTTACGTAACTATGAAGCAGATGCTGGAGACCGGCGTCCACTTCGGCCACCAGACTCGTCGTTGGAATCCCAAAATGCGCCCTTACATCTTCGGCGCCCGCAACGGCATCCACATCATGGACCTGCAGCAGACCGTCAAAATGTTTGCGACTGCTCATGACTTCATCGTCGACACCGTCACCAAAGGCGGCAAAGTGCTGTTCATCGGCACCAAACGCCAGGCTCAGGAATCCGTCAAAGCGGAAGCTGAACGTGCCGGTATGTTCTTCGTCACCCATCGCTGGATGGGCGGCACCCTGACCAACTTCCAGACCATCAAACGCTCCATAGATCGCCTCAAGAACCTCGAACAGATGTTCGAAGACGGCTCTATCGCTCGCTACACCAAGAAGGAAGCAGTGGGCATGAACCGTGAGGTCAAGAAGCTGAACCTGGCTCTGGGCGGCATCAAGGATCTGAACGAAGCACCCCGTGCTGCTTTCGTGATCGACCCCAAGCGCGAACAGATCGCCATTCAGGAATGCCGCAAACTCGGTATCCCGGTTGTGGCCGTCGTTGACTCCAACTGCGATCCCGACATGGTCGACTACATCATCCCCGGTAACGATGACGCTATCCGCGCCATCAAGCTGTTTGCCACTCACATGGCCGATGCCTGCCTCGAAGGCGCAGCCATGCAGAAGGACTACACCGCTAAGGCTGAAGCCGAGGCCAAGGCTGCAAAAGCCGCCGAGGCTCCCAAGGCAGAAGCCAAGAAAGACGGCCCCAAGGTAGAAAAGAAGAAGAAAGCTGCTCCCAAGAAAGAAGCCAAAGTCGAAGAAAAGGTCGAGGCTCCTGCCGAGGCTCCTACTGAGGCTCCTGCTGAGGCCGCCACTGAGGAGAAAAAGTAATGGCTATCACTGCTGCACAAGTTAAAGGACTGCGCGACAAGACCGGCGCAGGCATGATGGATTGCAAAAAAGCCCTGGTTGAATCCGGCGGCGACGAAGAAAAAGCAGTCATGTACCTTCGTGAGAAGGGTCTGTCCAAAGCCGCCAAGAAGGCCGGACGCGCCACTTCCGAAGGCCTGATCACCCCCTATATCTCTGAAGACGGCAAGACCGCTGTCATCTCCGAACTGCTCTGCGAAACAGACTTCGTTGCCAAAGGCGACGATTTCACTTCCTTCGCAAAGGCCTTGTCCGAGAAGATCGCCGGTCTGGACGTAACCACTGGCGTCGCAAACGACCTGCCCGCTGAAGTGGCTGACGTCACCGACCTCATCGCCAAGCTCGGCGAGAACATGGGAGTCGGCCGTTTCGCCAAAATCACCACCGAAGGTGTGCTGGGCATATACCTGCATTCCAATAACAAGCTCGCCGCCATCGTCGAGCTGACCGGTACCGATGACGCTGACATGGCCAAAGACGTCGCCATGCACGTGGCCGCCATGAACCCCGCCTGCAAGACTTCTGACGAGCTGCCCCAGGACACCCTGGACAAGGAAAAAGCTCTCTACCTGAAGCAGGCCATGGACGAAGGCAAGCCCGAAAACATCGCCGAGAAGATCGTCACTGGTCGTCTGAACAAGTTCTACAAAGAAGTCTGCCTCGTTGAGCAGCCCTTCATCAAAGACGACAAGCAGACCATCAAGCAGATCCTTGGTGACGCCACCGTCGCCAGCTTCCAGCGACTCGCCCTTGGAGAAAAGGCCGAGTAGTTGATGCTCTAAAAAATATGAAAACGGGCCGCACGGCCCGTTTTTTTTGTCTGAAAAACATGTTATCGCCTTTGGGCGAGATTTTTTTATGAACTTTCCATACACGAAGAGGTAACAATGGAAACAGCGCGGTACTCGCGAATCCTCCTGAAACTCAGTGGCGAGGCCTTGGCTGGAGATCAGCAGTTCGGTATTCAGCCGGAGGCCATCAATCAGTTTGCCAAGGAAATTGCCGAAGTGGCATCCACGGGGCTCCAGATCGCACTCGTCATCGGCGGCGGAAACATCTTCCGCGGCATGGCGGCCAGTGCCAAGGGCATGGACCGCGCCCAAGGTGATTACATGGGCATGCTCGCCACGATCATGAACGCTCTGGCCGTACAGGACGCTCTGGAAAAGAACGGTTGCGACACCCGTGTCATGACCGCCCTCTCCATGGCTGATGTGGCCGAGCCGTATATTCGCAGACGCGCCCTCCGGCACATGGACAAAGGCCGCGTGGTCATCTGTGCAGCCGGAACCGGCAACCCGTATTTCACCACCGACTCGGCCGCTGCTCTACGTGCACTTGAGCTCAAATGTGACGCTATTTTCAAAGCCACCAAGGTGGACGGCGTGTATGACAAGGACCCCGCCAAGTTTGACGACGCGGTCAAGTATGAAACGGTCTCGTATATGGAAACCCTGGAAAAACGGCTCGGCGTCATGGACTCCACCGCCATTTCCATGGCACGTGACAACGACCTGCCGATCATCGTCTTCAATCTGCATACTGAAGGCAATATCCGCAGGGCCGCCAACGGCGAAAACATAGGAACGACTGTCCAAGGAGACTAAAATGCAATCCGTACTCGACGATGGGAAAAAAAGGATGGCCGGGGCCATAGCAGCCCTTGATAAAGAATTCAGCAAGCTGCGCACGGGCCGTGCTACGACAGCTCTGGTGGACGGAATTGTCGTGGATTACTACGGTACGCCCACACCTATCAACCAGCTTTCCTCGGTATCCATTCCCGATTCCAAGACCGTCACCATTCAGCCCTGGGACAAGGGAGCTTTCGGTGCGGTTGAAAAAGCCATTCAAAGCTCTGACCTCGGCCTCAATCCGGTCAACGACGGAAAGATCATTCGTATCGTCATTCCGCCCCTGACCGAAGAACGCCGCAAGGAATTGGTCAAAGTCGCCAAAAAATACACTGAAGATTCCAAGATCGCCATCCGTAATGTGCGTCGTGACATGAACGACATGCTCAAGAAGATGGAAAAAGACAAAGACATCAGCGAAGATGACAAAAAGCGCGGTGAATCTGACGTCCAGAAAATGACTGATGATTTCGTCAAGGAATCCGATGATGTCCTTGCCGCCAAAGAAAAGGAAATCCTCGAGATTTAACAGGATCTTCAGTTGAACAACGTACGTATTCCCGCCCATATAGCCATCATTATGGATGGTAACGGCAGGTGGGCCAAACAGCGCGGACTGAATCGGACCGAAGGCCACAAGGCCGGAACCGAGGCAGTTCGCGCCGTGGTCACTCGCTGCCGCGAACTGGATATAAAGCATCTTACGCTTTACACTTTTTCCAAAGAAAACTGGTCTCGTCCCAAGGCTGAAGTCAAGATCCTGTTCGAACTGTTAATTTCCTTTCTGACCAAGGAAGAAAAGAGTCTCAAGGAACAGGGCATTCGTCTCAAGGTGCTTGGTGAACTTGATGATATGCCTCTGGCAGCCCGTCAGGTGCTCAAACACGCCATGCGCTGGACCAAGAACTGCACGAAAATGACCCTGAATCTCGCCCTGAACTACTCGGGAAGAGAAGATATTCTTCGGGCTACAAGAGCCATTGTATCCAAAGGAATTTCTTCGGAAGCGATAACCGAAGAAACCTTTGCCGATGAACTGTGGACTGCCGGCCAACCGGACCCGGACTTGATCATCCGCACCAGTGGCGAACTGCGATTGTCCAACTATCTCCTGTTCCAATGTGCCTACTCCGAACTCTATTTCACGGATATTTACTGGCCGGATTTCACACCAGCGGAACTGGACAAGGCCATTATGGAACTGAATAATCGGCAACGCCGCTTCGGCAAAACGTCGGATCAACTCGCCGATCAATAAGTGATTCACTGTCCCAACTATTGTTTTACCTGACTTATTGCCCCCGTCTTTCAAATAGCGTACATAAACAGAACTCGCATCCAACGCGGCAACACATGTAACCATTGAAATCATTTATGGATATCTCCCCACACAAACAACGAATTGCCACCAGCATAGGGTTGGCCGTCCTACCGGCCATGGCCCTCATCTTTCAGGGTTGGGTTCTGTTCACAGTACTCGCCCTGTTTTGCGTCCTGACCCTGTGGGAGTTCTACTCCATGTTTCGCCCTGTGCAGTCCATGACGGCCTACAAATCTCTTGGGGCAGCCTTCACCTTTCTGCTATTGGGCGCATTTACCACAGATAACATACAATATCCGGCAGCTGTTCTGCTCGTTGCATTCTGGGCCTCGGGTTTCGTTTTTCTCCTGCGATACAACAATGATGTGGCGGCCTCATACCGTCATGCTGCTATTTTTCTGGCCGGGTTGATCTACATCCCCCTGAATTTCCATTTTGTCCTGATCATGCAGCCCCTTGAAATCATCTTGGTACTTGGAGCCGCAACCATATCTGATACCGCGGCCTTCTATGCCGGGACCATGTGGGGAAAGAAAAAAATATGGCCTCGCATCAGTCCCAAAAAATCCTGGGTCGGCTCCCTTGCCGGTCTTGCAGCCTGCACAACAGCAATCACGGCCTATGGCATGACTTTCGGAGCCGCTCTCTGGTGGCAATGGATACTCCTCGGTATAGCTCTGAACATCGCAGCCCAGTTCGGCGATTTCTTTGAGTCCGCACTAAAGCGCACCTTGGACATCAAGGACTCTGGCGTCATCCTGCCTGGTCATGGCGGCCTGCTCGACCGTGTGGACAGCCTCTTGTTGGCAATCCCCACATACGGTTTAATCGCCATGTTCCACCCCTTCTTCAAATAAAAATTGAACGGGGACTCTCGTGAAATCCTATATTTCTCCCTGGCCGGAAAATGCTGTTCTGCCAAATTTTCCACGGTCAATAAGCATCCTCGGCGCGACTGGCTCCATTGGAGATTCTGCGCTCAAGGTTATACGAAAACACCCGGAGATGTTCTCTGTCACGGCTTTGGCCGGAGGACGCAACGGCACAAAGTTGGCGGAACTCTGCGCTGAATTCCGTCCAAAATACGCGGCTGTTCTCAACGACAAGGCCCTCAAAGACTTCAAAGCCAGCCTGCCCGGCGGCTACACCCCGAAAATACTTGTCGGCCCTGACGCATACGTCGAACTAGCCCGGCTTGATGACGTCGACCTCGTCCTGTCCAGCATTGTGGGTGCAGCTGGTTTCGAACCGACCCTGGCTGCTGCCAAAACCGGCAAGATGATAGGTCTGGCCAACAAGGAATCCCTTGTTCTCGGCGGTCATATCATTCGCGAGACATGCCACTCGTCCGGTGCCACCATTCTGCCTGTGGATTCGGAACACAACGCCCTTTTCCAAGGCTTGATCGGCCATATCAAAAACTGTGAACACGAACTCAAGCGACTCATCCTGACTGCCTCTGGCGGGCCTTTTCGCGGCAAAGACAAAACGTTTCTCGAAACCGTTACCCGCGATCAGGCGTTGGCCCACCCCAACTGGGACATGGGCGCAAAAATTTCCATAGACTCCGCCACACTCATGAACAAGGGCTTAGAGTTAATCGAGGCATGCCATCTTTACGGCCTGCCGCCGTCCGACGTGGACGTGGTGGTGCACCCTCAATCCATCGTCCATTCTCTGGTAGAATATATTGACGGTTCACAACTTGCGCACCTTGGGACACCGGATATGCAGGTGCCCATCGCCCACTGCCTCTGCTTTCCCAATCGCGTCACAGTAGATGTACCACAGCTCAATCTTGCACAAGTCGGCAATCTGACATTCGAAGAGCCAGATCTCACAGCCTTCCCCTGCCTGCGACTTGCTCGCGAAGCATATGATGCCGGCCCCAGCCATCCCATTGTACTCAACGCAGTCAATGAAGTGGTTGTAGCCGCTTTTCTTGACGAAAAAATCCGGTTCCTGGACATCCCGGCCATGATCGAAAAAGCTCTGGGCCGACACACATCGGTGGATGTTTCCACATCTGAGGCTGTCCTCGCACTGGACCACATCATTCGCGAGGAAACGCAATCCAGCCTCTAGCCAAATTTTCAAGAGTGCTTATACTGATCCGAGTCGTAACAAAAACATACGGCACATGAGGAAAACATGATTACAAGCGTCATCGCCATCGTACTGGTTCTCGGCGGACTGATATTTTTTCACGAACTGGGCCACTTCGCCGTTGCCCGCATGTTCGGTATGGGTGTGAAAGCCTTTTCCCTCGGCTTCGGGCCGAAACTGGCCGGATTCACCTCAGGCAAAACCGACTATAAACTCGCAGCCATCCCCTTGGGTGGGTATGTGGCACTGGCCGGAGAACAGGGTGAGGAAGAAACTGACTTCCCGGATGAAGAACTTTTTTCCAATCGACCTGCATGGCAGCGGCTCTGCGTAGTCGCGGCTGGACCGCTCTTCAATTTCCTGCTTGCCTTTATCATTTACTGGTTCCTGGCAATGGCTCAGGGACAAGCCGTAATCCAGCCTATGGTAGGTGGTGTGTTACCCGATAGCCCTGCCGCTGTCGCCGGATTCCAAAAAAACGATATGGTCACCAGTATTGACTCCGAATCCATCAAGTCATGGTCTCAGATGGTGGATGCCATCCGGGCAGCTGAAGGTAAGAGCCTGACCATAGGGGTGAACCGAAACGGTGAACAATTGACCCTGCACGTCACCCCAGAAGTCCAGACGCACAAGAATATTTTCGGTGAATCCGTGACCGTACCCATGGTCGGCATCAATCAAAGCGGACAGGTTCGCTATGAACCGGTGGATGGAATCGGTTTCCAAACGGCTCTTGTACACACCTGGAACATGTCTCAGGTGGTGGTCAAAGGATTCGTTTCCATCATTGAACGGCTGATCCCGGTAGAGATGGTGGGAGGACCTATCATGCTCGCCCAGATGGTCAGCGAAAGCGCCCAAAGCGGTGTGTATGACCTACTCGGCATGATGGCTGTCATCTCCATCAACCTTGCTATCATCAACCTGCTGCCCATCCCGGTGCTGGACGGCGGGCATATCCTGTTCTTCTCTCTGGAAATCGTTTTCCGGCGTCCGCTCAACGAGAAATGGAAGGCCATGTCCATGCGACTGGGCCTGCTCATCCTGCTGCTGCTCATGAGCCTGGCCATTTTCAACGACGTTCGCAGATTGCTTTCATAGATCGGAGATGACGCATGGCCATGCCAAAAAGAATCGAACCGCACGATCTCCTGCTCGCCATAGGCGGGACTGAAGAACGTTTACAACTGGTGCTGGGACAACCCGGACCCGACGGCTGCACCCTCCTGACCTCCCGCCAATGGACCGTCCCGGGACAATCCATCAAATTTCTCATTCCCGGCCTTGAGCAAACCCTGGACAGCTTCGGCCTGGATATCGATATTATCGCCAAAATCGCCTGTGTACGAGGTCCTGGCAGCTTTACCGGACTCAGACTCATCCTGGCCGCCGCAGAAGGTCTGGCTGCCGGACACGGAATTCCTCTTGCTGGGCTGGATTACCTGCCTCTCCTGGCATCAGGCCCCGGCGCGCTCATTACCGGCCCCTTGCATGTACTGACCTACGCACGACGTGGTCTGGTATACCTGCAATCCTTTGATGCCCCAAGCCTGACTGAACACGCCCCACTGGAATCGCTCTCTCTTGATGAGGCAGCATTACGCATGACGGAATTCGGCGGTGATGCACACCTCATGGGAAGCGGACTGCACAAAAACCCCGATTTTTTCAACGCCCTTGCCGCCGCCAATCCGGGATACACTCTGCTTAGCGAACAATGGGACAACCCTTCGCCAGATACCCTGCTTGCCGCAGCATTCGCGGCAGACTTCTCACAGGACTCCATCGAGCCTGTTTATGTGCGCCCCACAGACGCCGAAGACAATCTGGACACCATAGCGGCAAAGCGCGGCCTGGATCCGGCCGAAGCCAAAAAACGACTTGAAGAACTGCGTAAGCAGTAAATGACTCACCTCTGAGTACACGAAGACAGCGGGATATATTTCGCTGTCTCTTTCCTCACATTTCCTGAACTGCTCCCATAAAAAAAGCCGACACGTGGTCGGCTTAAAATTTCTCCCGGAACCGAGGGACGTCACGTGACTGATGCCTGAACGATTCCGGGAGAACATGTGGGGGGCGTTGTTACGGCGTGAGCCTCTGGGCAGTATTTTCTATCTGCCGGCCCAACGGCGTCTGCATGGAGATTTCTCTCTCCAGCTTGGTGATACCCTTGAGTACAGTGGAATGCCTGCGGCCTAGACGTTCGCCAATAGCCTTCAAGGACAGTTCCGTATGTTTGCGGGCCAGGAAAAAGGCCGTATTACGAGCCAGAACCACCTGCCGTTTGCGACTCTTGGATTTCAACTCATCCTCAGACAAACTGTAGCTCTTGCACACGAAATCAATAATGTGAGCGAAATCGGGAGTAGAGTTATGTATGGCGTAGTTTTCAAGTACTTCCCAAGCCAAGTTCATGGTCACAGCCCGATTAAGCAGGCGCGCCTTAAGCACAAGGTTGTTCAGACAACTTTCCAACTGACGGATGTCCGTGGTGATACGCTCGGCCAACAATTCCGATACAGCCACAGGTACGTCAACCTGAAGCTTACGCGCCTTCTCCTGAACGATACGCAACCGGGTTTCCATATCTGGACGATTAATGTGCGCCAGAAAACCTGAGCAAAAACGAGAAACCAAACGGTCATCGACGCCCTTGAACTCTTTAGGCATGAAGGAACTTGTCAGGACAACCTTGCAACCTCGTTCACGCAAAGCGGTCATCGTACACAGCAACTCGTCCTGCATCTTTTCCTTTCCCTGAAAGAAATGGACGTCTTCAAGCAGAAGCACGTCAAGACCTTCGCGGAACTGCGCCTTGAACTGATCAATCTGGCGAGATTTGAAAGCCAGAACCATTCGTGTGGCGAATTCTTCGGAAGAAAGGCAAGCGACTCGCAAATTCTTGCGATGGGCCGATTTGCACAAATGCTGTCCCACGGATTGGAGGAGATGGGTCTTGCCCAGTCCAGGTCCGGAGCTCAGGAAAAGATGATCGGAATTAAACGCAGTCTGCCCGATGGACTTACTGGCAGCGCAAGCAAGTTCATTGGAAGGACCGACAATAAAATCGTCAAAGGAAAAACGCCAACTGGGCACGGCCAGAGGGCGCGGCGACTGATCCAGAGGCAGACCGAGATGCTGCGTGACCTCGGCTTGTTTACCCTGTTTCCGATAAGTGGAACGGGGTTTACGGGTAACAGGTTTTTTCGCGCCAACCTTGATGGTAATGCGGGGTTCCCCGCCCATCACCTCAGCCGCAGATTCCCTAATGACCCGAAGCAAACGGTCACGCACCCAGTTGGCAACGAATTCGTTGGGTGCTGTCAGGGTAAGCCTGCTCCCGTCCACACGACCCTGTAGGGGTTTAATCCATACAGAGTAGAGACTCGGGGTAAGGCTCTTTTCAAGAGAGAGCAGAATTTGCTTCCAGGCAGTATTGAGCATGCAGTTGGAAATAGTTTATCACCGTCCGAGAGACAATTCTCGTAATTCTATGTGAGGCCGAACATCGGCTCAGGTTATCGACAAGGCCATCCGCATCTATCTCATTGTAAAACAAGATAAAATCAGGAAACCCGCACTCAGCCCTTCTTTTCACCGATCTCCCCATGAAACAACCGCGTTACAAGGGTTTTCAGACTCTCAAATATCTCTAGAGAGTACAGTTTTTAACAACTGTTGAAAATGTTTTAAACAGTTTAAAACTCAGATTTCATCAAATTTATCATTTTCCCATTAAATTTCTTTTCCATTGATTTTTTTTTATGACAGAGCACTTAATATAAAAACAACTAAAAAGCTCCATAAATAACTATAACCATCTAAATTAATTAACTTAGCCTTATCAACAACAATTCTCACTCTTAACAACCACTTAAACAGGTGTTGCACAATCAGCGAGAAAGCCCCGCCCCCCAAGGGCTGACACAGGATTGTCATTTTTGAACAGCAACAAAGAGCTGAAACTTATGACAAAAATTTGCTGGAGGCAAAAATGCCAAAAAGCACAAGGTATCAGAGATACGGGATTTTATCCCAGTCTCTGGAAAAATTAACCTGAAGTTTTATCGCGAGTCGGGTACTTCCCACAGGCAAATTTCGGCGATTCCGGGCAATATCCCAGCTGTTCGCACCGTGCACCACCATTCATAAAAATGGCGGGAAGTTTTTCTTTACAGATCGCAAGCATCTGGTCTGCCATGGCTCGAACCTCCCACTGGGCACGATTGCAGCACCGCAGATGGAAGAAATGGTTCAGACTACGACAGTTCATGGTCATGACGAGTTTGGTTTCCGCAGCTTGCGGCAGTACAAAACGGGCATCTTCATTGGCCTTGGACTTACGCCCGTTGGCCACCAGAATTTCACGCAAATCGGAATAAGCAGATTGCACTTCTTCCATAAACGATTCGAATCGTTCCTTGGCTTCAGGAATCTTGGCTATGGCTGGAGGCAGAATGTACTCCATATCGTTTTCGGCCACATACCGCTGACTCTGCTGAGAGTAGGAAGCGATACGATGACGAACGATCTGGTGGGAACACGCTCGGGAAATACCCTCAATAGCAAAGGTCATGGACACATGTTCAACGGGGCTGTCATGTCCGGATTCCATAGTTTTGGCCACGAAATCGGCCTGCACCTCGGGATCAATCTCACCGGAGAGCAGCCTGGGCCACATGTCTGCCACAAATCCAGCGTGATAACACTGGCGAAAAGCGGCGTAGATAAGTGACAAAGCGTCAGGGGTCATGGTCATGAATTCGACCCTGAGTTTCTTTTCCGGCATATAAAGCTCCCTATGAATGGTCTGTGTCGCAAGCGAGGTTTTGTGCTTACCGCAAACCGCAACGCATGTCATCAACCGACAGGGTATGAAAACAAATTAGTACCCAATTTTTTCCATGGCATCGGACATCAATTCTTCCGGTGATTGGATACCCTGCATAATAAAATGAAGAACGCTATAGAACACTGGTTCCATTACAGCCAGACGTGCTGACATCTCGCGCCATAAAGTATCTCTATCCTCTACGTCGTCCCGGTCCGCAACCCGCTCCGACAAAACTCTGGAATCGACCATGAGGTAAAAGACCTTACCCGAACCATGGATAAGCGACTGGACCTCGGCGACTTCGACCAGTGCGTCATCAAGCACGATAATGTGCGGCCCTGCGCCCAGAGCCTGCACTGCCCCGGTTGCATCTTTCGGGATGACAACGTCCAGCCCGGTGCGTTCACCGAGAAGATCAGCCAGCGCCTTTTTACCGGAACCGGCCAATCCTACCAAAACGACATTACCGGTATCCTGCCAAGCGTCCGCGTAATCTTCACGTTTTTCCCCCTTGCCGAAACTCTTGCTGGCATCGGCATCCTGCACATCATACTGTTCATTAATAAAATATTTCGTCATATTCATTCCTTGGTGTTCCTGAAGTTCTCTTTGCCCTGCGGACATTATCAAGTAGGGTAATGAAAAAGCAAACTGAAAAAACATATGCCCAAAGAACTGATACACTTCAAAACCGCCCTGAGAACCGCAGACATTCTGTCCGGCACTCGCTTCTCTCCCTGTTTGGACAGTCATCCCCATGGCCTCCTGCTGGGATCTGTCGTTCACGACGCCCTTTTCTACGGCGTCAACAAACAGGCCCGTCCTCTGGATCAACTGGCCCATCAACTCCATGGTGCTGACGGACAGGACACATTCACCCTACTCAAACTCCAGGCACAACACGCGGCCACAACTCCCAACAATGAACTGGCAACGGCCCTGCTCATAGGCATGACTTCCCATTTGTTCGCGGACGCGATCATGCACCCCATGGTCTGGCACCTGTCTGGCAACTATTTTGCCTCGGACCCCAAAGCCAAATCTCAGGCCAGACAACGCCACCGCGCCCTGGAATCACTTATGGACATGACCATCTGCCCTGAAATGATCGGACGTCCGCTCTTCTCCATCAAACGATTGCTGACGCGCTTGGACGACGATCTCTACCAAGCCTTGCCCATAAAACAACTGGCTGAACTGGCAGACACTACGTCCAAAGAACTCCGCGCTGGTCTGCTACACGCCTTCAATATCTTCGCGACACTTCAAAGGCTTTACCCAAAAACTTCTCTGGCCCGAATTCTTTTTACTGCGTCGCCATTCCTTCCACGACAGGCTGCGGAAATAATCGCGCTTTTTTATGCGCCGCAACTCATGGAACAAGCTGAACGGATCAGCGGACAGATCGAATACCAGCACCCCGTCACCGGCATACCTCTGATAAACTCCATAGAAACCATGATTGATGAAGCTGCCGTTGGAGCAAGCAAACTATGTTTATCTATGGAAGAGACCATCTTCCTCGGCAAACCACTCACGATCAGGGGAATCGGTCCGTCTCTTGACTCTGGAGAACCTGGCTCAGCGACAAGTCGCATGCAGTACTTTGCCAATCCACCATTTCCAAAACTTCCCTGATTATTTCAACCAACCGGTTGCCCTGCAGCCATAAATAACATACTCTTTTCAAATCATTCCCACCTTCATCCAGGAGATATCATGAAGAAATTCATATTCATCGGCATAGGCGCAGTTGCCGCAGCCATTATCGCAGCAGCCATTCTCATCGTTCTCAATCTCGGCGACATCATCAAAACCGCTGTAGAAAAATACGGCCCTCCTATTACCAAAACCGAAGTTAAACTCGGCTCGGCAGACATTTCCATCCTGTCCGGCTCTGGTTCCCTGTCCGATTTCCTTTTGGGCAATCCCAAAGGGTTTTCCATGCCCAGCGCCGTGGAGTGCGACACCATCCGCGTTTCCGTCGTCACCGACTCCCTGACCACAGACCGGATTATCATTGAAGAGATTTTCGTCGACGGGCCGGTTATCAGCTATGAAAAGAAAGGAAACACCGACAACTTCAAGACTATTGTCAACAACATCAAGAAAACTGTTGCCGGAGAAGAAAAGCAGGAACAAAAAACAGAAGCCGAGCCCACGGAAACCGGTGCTGAAAAGAAAATTCAGATCAACAACTTCATCGTCAAGAACGGTCGCATCAATCTCGGCGGCACCATGCTGAACGCCTTTGGCGACCAATCCATGGGCATCAACCTTCCTGACATTCATCTCAAGGATATCGGCAAAGAAAAAGATACGACTCCAGCCGAGGCGTTCGCCCTGATCCTGAGTGAAATGACCGGCGATATCACCGGCACCGTCACTCAAGTTGGCAAGCAACTCCAAGAAGGGCTTGGCAAAGCCGTCGAGGGTGTAACCAAGGGAGCAGGCTCTGCTGGCGACGCCATCAAAGGGTTGTTCGGCTCCGACAACTAGAAACTCACCCCAAGGCCCCGTCGATCCATTCGGCGGGGCCTTCTTTATATGTATAAGACGCCTTGCCTGTGCGCCCCCATATGACGTACATGACAAACCCATGACCCGCATTCCTTACACTGCCGAAGCCGTCACCACTGACGACCAATTGACCGACATCCGTATCCACAGACAAGGCAAGACCTGGCACCTGTGGGGTCGTAAAGGTATTGAACGGGAACTGGCCCTTGCGAATTCAGTCCCATCAGGCACGCTTCCGGTACTCATCGGCTCGGGCCTGGGGCACAGCCTGGACACACTTCACGGCAAAGGATTCCCCGTTGCTGTAGTGGACAGGGAGCAGACCATCCTCGACCTGACCGATGCTATCCCGCACAAAGATACAATTTGTTGGGTGAATAACGATGAACCGGGCAAAGCCTTCCAACACATTCTGGACTGGCAGACAAAACACGGAGGCCTCCCGTTACACCCAGTCATCCTTCCGCTCTATCCCCGACTGGACAGAGAATATTATGGCCCAATTCTCGACGCCGTAAAGGCCAGTGATACCGTTGATTTCTGGAGCCAGGCACAGTACCCGAAATTCCAATCGACCAATCCGCGTGTCCTTTTTTTTGATTCCAACTATTTCCTGTGCCGAGAAATCCTTGCGGCCTTTGACCGTCTCGACATCAAATACCAGACCATCCCCTTGGACAACCGCGAAACCGGCGACCAGACATTCATCGAATCCATCCTGAAATCAGTCATCGACTTCAAACCCGACTTCGTCTTGACCGTCAATCACTTTGGTTTGGATCGAGAAGGCAAACTGGCAAACCTTCTGGATAATCTCAACCTTCCTCTCGCGTCCTGGTTCGTGGACAATCCGCATCTCATTCTGTTCGATTACACCCACCCCGGCAGTAACAATACGGTCATTTTCTCCTTTGACGCAGGAAGCATGGAAGCAGTCCGAGACAAAGGCTTCCCGCATGTCCACTACCTGCCTCTGGCAACTGACCCGGCGCGGTTCATACCCAGACACGGCGAAGATGTACCCAGTCAATGGCACACCGATGTTTCATTCGTGGGCAACTCCATGGTCCGCCCCGTGGCCGAGAGTCTGGAACAGGCAAACCTCCCGGCGCATCTTGTTACGGACTATAAAAATGTAGCCCGACACTATGGCGAATCCGATGAAATTCTGGTCTCGAATTTCTTGAAAAAACACCATCCGGACTGGCATAAAGCCATCGCAGCCCTACCCACCAAAGAAAGCCGACTGGCCAGCGAATGCCTGCTCACGTGGGAAGCGACCCGGCAATACAGGCTTGATTGCGTACAAAACATCCTGCCGTTCACGCCACTGATTGTCGGCGACACGGGCTGGGATACAATTCTTCCACACGAAGCCGATGTCCGACGACTGGAACAATTGGATTACTACGACGACCTTCCCCGATTCTATCAGGTCTCCAAAATCAACTTCAACTGCACCAGCCGTCAGATGCCGGGGGCGGTAAACCAACGCGTCTTCGACGTCCCGGCCTGCAACGGCTTCCTCATCACGGACCATCGTGACCAGATGGAAGACCTGTTCGACCTCGACACCGAGGCCGTGGTCTATCGACACCCGGAAGAAATTCCGCACCTCATTGACCAGTGGCTGGCAGATTCAAAAAAAAGAGCGAC
>Ga0070729_10001913_pt1 | contig 28878 bp, 25 predicted proteins | sample tdDd472_FD_66725 | JGI IMG/M metagenome (GOLD analysis project Ga0070729, IMG submission 66725) | Marine sediment microbial communities from the Atlantic coast under amendment with organic carbon and nitrate - tdDd47.2 | ecosystem: Environmental > Aquatic > Marine > Coastal > Sediment | place...
CAGGAATTACAGGCCGAGCTCGGCCATTTCCCGGTGGCGATTTCCGGCACGATTACTGATGCGTCGGGGCGTACTTTGTCGGGCCAGACTTCGGAAGCTTTTTGGAACTCGTTACGTCATGTGCGGCCGTTTTCTATCGGCCTGAACTGCGCGCTGGGTGCTGAAGAACTGCGCCCTTATATCACTGCGCTGAGCAATGTTGCCGATACCTATGTAAGCGCGCACCCGAATGCGGGTTTGCCGAACGAGTTCGGTGAGTACGATGAGACGCCGGAAATGATGGCGGCGGTGCTCGAGGGGTTTGCCAAAGACGGCTTGATCAACATTGTCGGCGGTTGTTGCGGCACCCGCCCCGACCACATTCAGATGCTCGTTGAAACAGTTGGCAAGAATGCGCCACGAAAAGTCCCGGAGCTGAAACCGGCACTGCATCTGAGCGGCCTCGAGCCATTGGATATTGATGAAGGTTCGCTGTTTGTGAACGTCGGTGAGCGCACCAATGTGACCGGTTCGGCGGCGTTTAAGCGCCTGATTTTGGCCGACGACTACGACCAGGCACTGAAAGTAGCGCTGCAGCAGGTTGAGAACGGTGCCCAGATTGTCGACATCAATATGGATGAAGGCATGCTCGACTCAGTGGCTGCGATGGAGCGTTTCCTGAAGCTACTGGCAGGCGAACCGGATATTTCCCGTGTGCCGATGATGGTCGATTCCAGCCGTTGGGAAGTTATCGAAACAGGCCTGAAGAATATTCAAGGCAAACCCGTGGTGAACTCGATTTCGCTGAAAGAGGGCGAAGAGCAATTCCTCGAGCAGGCACACAAGGTGAGGCGTTACGGTGCCGCAGTAATCGTCATGGGCTTCGACGAAGCAGGTCAGGCGGAAACTGTCGATCATCGTCTGGAAATTGCCGGTCGCGCTTATAAACTGCTGACCGAAGAAGTCGGCTTTGAACCCGCCGATATTATTTTTGACCCTAACGTATTTGCCGTGGCAACAGGTATTGAAGAGCACAATGACTATGGCATTGCGTTCATCGAAGCGTGTCGCAAGATTCGTGAGCAGTTTCCGCATTGCTCGATCTCGGGCGGAATCAGTAACGTGTCATTCTCATTCCGTGGCAATAACCCGGTGCGTGAGGCTATGCATTCGGTATTCCTGTTCCATGCCATTAAGGCCGGTCTGAATATGGGCATCGTTAATGCCGGTCAGTTGGCTGTGTACGACGATATCCCGGAAGAACTGCGCGAGGCCGTCGAGGATGTCATCCTGAACCGCCGCTCTGATGCGACCGAGCGGCTTCTCGAGCTTGCCGGCAAGTACCGCGATTCCGGTGAGGCCGAAGAAGAAGTCGAGGCTGAATGGCGCGCTGGCACTCCGTCCGAGCGTTTGAGTCATGCGCTCGTACACGGTATTGATGAGTTCATCGTTGCCGATACCGAGGAGGCGCGGCTTGAGGCGAGTAAGCCCCTGAATGTGATCGAAGGCCCGCTGATGGACGGCATGAACATCGTTGGTGATCGTTTCGGTGCCGGCAAAATGTTCCTGCCACAGGTGGTGAAGTCGGCCCGCGTTATGAAGAAGGCTGTGGCGCATCTCATCCCGTACATTGAAGATGAGCAGGACGGCGAGGCCCGCAAGGCCGGCAAGATTGTTATGGCGACGGTTAAAGGCGATGTCCATGACATCGGCAAGAACATTGTCGGCGTGGTCATGCAGTGTAATAACTTTGATGTTGTTGATTTGGGCGTCATGGTGCCATGCGACCGTATTCTGGAAACGGCGCGTCGCGAGAACGCCGACATGATCGGGCTGTCGGGTCTGATTACCCCGTCGCTTGATGAAATGGTCTACGTCGGGCGTGAAATGAAACGTCTCGGTATGGAAATGCCACTGCTGATCGGTGGTGCAACCACGAGCCCCGCCCATACCGCGGTGAAAATTGACCCGGAATACGACGGCGCTGTCATCTACGTAAAAGATGCTTCACGTTCGGTCGGTGTTGCGCAGAAGCTGATCAGTGCAGATGACCGGATTACCTATATTGAAGAAGTTAAAGCAGACGCCGAGAAGCGTCGCGAACGCCACGCAGGCAAGTCGCGGCAGGCGCCCCAGTTAAGCCTTGAGGAAGCGCGGCAGAATAAGGCCCCGATCGACTGGGATAGCTATGAGCCGCCGAAGCCCGCGTTTACCGGCACGAAAGTGTTTGACGATATTCCGTTGTCCGACTTGTTGCCGTATGTCGACTGGATGCCGTTCTTCAATGCCTGGGAGTTCCACGGCAAGTTCCCCGCAATTCTGACCGATGATGTTGTCGGCGAAGCGGCCACCAGCCTGTACGACGATGCGCAGGCAATGCTTGAGAAGATCATCGGCGAAGGCTGGTTGCAGGCGAAAGGCGTGATCGGTTTTTTCCCGGCAGCGGGAGTGGGCGATGACGTCCGGGTATATGCTGCAGAAGGGGGTGAGGCATTAATGGACCTGCATCACCTGCGCCAACAAAAGGGCAAGACCGAAGGAAAGGCACATTTGTGTCTGGCTGACTTCGTCGCGCCTGAAGGCTCCGGTAAGCAGGACTACATCGGTGGCTTTGCAGTGACTGCGGGTATCGGTATCGATGAACATGTGCGTCGCTTCGAGGCCGAGCACGACGATTACAGTGCGATTCTGTTGAAGGCACTGGCAGACAGGTTTGCCGAGGCCTGTGCCGAGTACATGCACGCACGCGTCCGCAAAGACTTCTGGGGTTATGCGAACGACGAGAGTCTTAGTAATGACCAGTTAATTGCTGAAGACTACAAAGGCATCCGCCCGGCCCCCGGTTATCCGGCTTGCCCCGACCACACCGAGAAAGGGCTGTTGTGGGAGTTGCTGAACGCCGAAGAGAACACCGGCATCCGTCTGACAGACTCCTATGCAATGTTCCCGACGGCAGCCGTTAGTGGCTTCTACTTCTCGCACCCGGACTCGCAGTATTTTGCAGTCGGCAAAATCGGGCAGGACCAGATCGAAGATTATGCCCGCCGCAAGGGGGTGTCGATGGCCGAGGCAGAACGCTGGCTGACTGCAAATCTGGGCTATCAGCCCACCGCCGCATCCGCTTAATGGCCCGGTTTCCTGTGGTTTGTGCTCAAACCGTCCGGAGCTAAAGGTTTTTTACATAATGGCAGAATGGTTTGAGTGTGAGGGCTGTATTGAAGTTTTACGACTCAGTCCGTATAAAGTAGGTCTGCATATAAGTTCTAATAAGTGCAGGAAATACTTGGTTTTCTTACTGGGGTGAGGGGTTATCGCAGATAACCTTCAGGGAGATTTTTTGTGGATCTGTTCGGTACCAACAAGATGAATAAATTAAAGCTGCTGGCCGGCGTTGCCCTGTTGGGTTTGGGTTCTGCCGCCAACGCCGAGCTGTGTGAACGCGCCGGGGGCGACGCTTACTACGACACGGTGCTGGATATTACCTGGATGACCGATGCAAACATATTGGAAACTGCCGGTCTTCATCCGAGCGGCCAAATGCCGATCGGTGTTGCGCTGTCGTATTGGTTGCCGCTGATTAACCAGCAGAGCTACATGGGTATCAGTAACTGGCGTTTGCCGAAGTGGTTCGACCAGGGTGCTCAGTATTGCAACTACGAATGGGATGGCGGTGCTGACTGTGGCTGGAACATGGATTCTATGAGTAGTGAAAACTGGTACAACTATTCGGTCAACATGGGTCTGACGTCCAAATGGGCGTCCAAGGATGATTTCTACGCCGTTATTGAACAGGAACCTTGGGGTACCCATAGAAATTCAACCTATCCGTTTACCAATATTGAAGTTGCCCGCCGCTATCACAATGATGGTTGGTGCGAAGATCGTATCGATGAGACTACCGGTGAGCCTGATCATTACATAGGTTTCCATTATGAGTACGGCGGTCAGCATTGCGACGGTATTGGCAGCACCGGCTTTATCTGGGCCGTTGTCGACGGTGACGTAGCGCCGGGCGCCGGCGATATGACGACCTGTCTGAATAATCAGGTAGAGCTGGATATTGTGCCGGGTGATGCGACGAACACGGTCGATCCTGATGCCCTTGGTACTATGGAAGTGGCGGTGCTGTATACCGCTGTAGCCGATGGTGATCCAAGGGACTTTGATCCCGCAACCATTGATCCGGCAACGATACAGTTTGGCCCGCTGGGCGCTGCTGTGACCAGCCCGATACCTGATAGTGAGGATGTCGACGGCGATACAGATTTCGATTTGGTCTATACGTTTAATATTCAGGACACCGGTATTGCGTGTGAAGACGCCAGTGCCGAATTGTCGGCAGAGACCTATGGCGCTGAGCCGCTCAATGGCACCGATAGTATTACTACCCCTGAGTGTGACGACGGCGGCTGTCATCCTTAATCAGACGGCGAGCCGCAGTCGCGCTTGGTGCGACTGCGGCTGTTCCTTTTCCGTTCCGGAATTTCTAAACCGTTAATGAAACGTCAGTTAGTTATAGCGTCCCTGCTGGTGGTTGCGTTCGCTGCCGCCTATTGGCTGCTCCTTGCCCCGCCTGAGGAGCCGTCCGGGGAGCTGCTCGACGAGCATGCGGGTCATTCCGAGGATATTGATGACCCGGAGCTTATGGCAGTGGACATCGTGTCGCCGCCTGTTCCGGTAGCACCCGATTTCGGTTACCTGTGCCGCGGCACATTGGAAGTCCGTATTCCTGAGTACGAAGAAGTCTATCCGGAAGTTTTTACAGTCCGCTTTAATCCGGAGTTAACCGAAGGCACTGTGCAGGGCCTGTGGCCCAGCTACCAGTTTCGCGATGATCTGGAGCCGTCCGAATGGACGGTCTACGTGGATTCCACGCGAGGTATCTATGTGATTGAAGGTTATGCAGCGACTGAAAAAACCAGTCAGACCTCACGTATTACGATTGCTCAGGCCGGTGGCGGCTACGAGATATTCTGGTCAGTTTTTCCGATCGGCTTCAGAACTCCAATCGAGCACTGGGCTTCTTCAGGCACCTGCGAGGGCTTCGGCGCGGTTGGCCGCTAAGCTCCCGCCCGAAATATTTTGCCGGGCTTGTCAGTAGAGTGCTTTAGCCGGTGCCGCAAACCGGGCAATCATCGCGTTGATTGACGCGCATGATCTTGCTGCGACCGGCATGAGCGTCATACACCCAGACCGCGGCTTCCAGGTCACTGTCGATGCCCGTCAGTAACTTGATGGCTTCGGTTGCCATCATGCAGCCGATCGTGCCGGCGACGGGCGCGAGAATGCCCTGACCGGCGCAGTCTTCCAGATTCTCATCGTCTTCGGAATACAAACAGCGGTAACAGGGCCCTTTGCCTTTATCGGCGCGGAATACGGACAACTGGCCTTCCATGCGAATTGCCGCACCTGTGATCAGTGCGCGGCGTTCCTCGAAACAGGTTTTATTCAGAAGCCAACGGGTAGCGAAGTTGTCGCTGCAATCGAGCACCAGATCGACATCCTGCACAGATTGTTTCAGTGCGTGCGGGCTCAGGCGTTCGGGTAGCGGGATGATCCTGGTTTCGGGGTTCCATTCCCGCAGCCTTTGTGCGGCGGCTTCGGCCTTATGCCGGCCGAGGTCATCAGCGCGAAACAGAATTTGCCGGGGCAGATTGGTTGCATCAACCCTGTCGAAATCGTTTATCAGGAGTCGTCCGATTCCGCCTGTGGTCAAGTACAAGCTAGCCGTTGCGCCCAGTCCGCCGGCACCGACAATCAGTATGCTGCTGCTGCCGAGTTTCTCCTGACCTTTAGGCCCGATAGGCGGCAGGCTGAAATGTCGTGCATAGCGAATGGCTGCTGCATCAGACCGGCTCATAAACCACCTGCGGGCAAAGTGCTCATACGCTCTAGTCTATAGCAACTCCGGGCAACTCCGGGCAACTCCGGGCAACCCGGGGCAGTCTGCGCCAGATTCAGTGCGCAGGCGTCGGCAATCGCCCCGAGGTAACGCGTGGCATGCCTGCCAGATCACAAAAGGTCGCTATTTCTACAAAGCCACGCTGCGCAAGCAAAACCCGGGCAGCATCGCCCTGTCCGTAACCGTGTTCAAACAATAACCAGCCTGACGGGTTCAGGTGATCCGCTGCCTGCTCTGTAATGTGCCGGATAGCGTCGAGACCATCGCGGCCCGAATACAGCGCCTGCTTCGGTTCGAATTTCAGTTCCGGGTCGATAACGCCGGTTTCATCGGTGCCAATGTACGGCGGGTTAGAGACAATCACATCGAACCGTTGCCCGGCGAGAGGCTCAAACCAGCTGCCCTGATACCAGTTTATGGGTGTGTCGCAGCGGCTGGCATTCGCCTTGGCAATGTCGAGAGCGGCCTCACTCAGCTCTACTGCAGACAAGTCGCAATGCGGTCGCTCACTACCGATCGCGATAATGACCGCGCCGCTGCCGGTCCCCAGGTCGACAAGGCTTGCCCCGTCGGGTGTCTTTTGCAGTGCCAGCTCAACCAGCAGCTCGGTTTCGGGCCGCGGCACCAACGTGCTGGAGTTCACCTTTAACGGTATTGACCAGAACTCGCGAACGCCGGTGATATGCGCCAGTGGTTGGCCTTCGAGCCGCTTGCCGAGTAGTTCGCTGAACAGTGCTTCGTCTTCGCTCAATACTTCGGCATCGGCCTGCACAATCAGTTGTGTGCGTGATTTACGGAGTACCACGCCCAGCAACAGCTCTGCATCGAGCCGCGCACTGTCGCTGCTATCTGCAAGAATTGAGGCGCCGGCGCGCACTAGCTCTGAGATGGTTGTCATTCGGGGTGAAATCCGCGGTAGCTCTTTAGAGTTTGGCTCTCAGGCTCTATAGTAGTTCATCTGAACCTGCTTCCGCCGCCGGTTCAGCCGGGGAATCTTTTTAAGGCCAGAACGATGAGTGACAAGAACAAAAAATTGCATGCAGAAACGCAGTGTATCCATGCCGGTGACACGATAGACCCGTTGACCGGTGCGGTCATGCCTGCAATCTACCCGAGTTCGACGTTCAAGCAGGAAGCATTCGGCGTTTGGGGCGACTACGCCTATTCGCGCAATGCCAACCCCACCCGTGCGGCGCTGGAGCGTTGTGTCGCAGATTTGGAAGGCGGTGAGCGGGCTTTTGCTTTTGCTTCGGGCATGGCGGCGACTTCTGCGGTTGCGGAATTGTTGCCCGCCGGTAGTCATGTGGTGGCATCGCGCGGCATGTATGGGGGCAGCTTCCGTTTGTTCAATCGCATCAAGCCCGTGTCGCAGAACATTAAAACCGATTTTGTGGATTGCTCCGACCTTGCTGCCGTTGAAGCGGCGATTACATCCGATACCCGTCTACTGTGGCTGGAGTCACCCACCAATCCGGCACTGCAGATCGTTGATATCGCGGCGCTGGCCGAACTTGGCCATAAACATGACTTGTTGGTCGCGGTCGACAATACGTTTTCGACGCCATTGGGGCAGCAACCGCTGAGCCTTGGCGCCGACATCGTCATGCATTCCTGCACCAAGTGGATGGGCGGTCACTCCGACACGCTTGGTGGAATGCTGGTGGTGAAGGACGCGAAGCTTGCTGACGATGTGCAGCTGATAAGCAGTGCTACCGGCGCTGTCATGAGCCCGTTTGAGTCCTACCTGCTATTGCGCGGAATTAAAACGCTGGCACTTCGCCTCGCCAAGCACGAGGAGAATTGCTTCGCGATTGCCCGCTTTCTCGAGCAGCACCCGAAGGTGCAGGAAGTGCGCTATCCCGGGCTTCAGTCGCACCCCCAGCACGAGCTGGCAAAGCGCCAGATGAACAACTTCGGCGCAGTTGTCACCATCTTGCTCGACGGCGACGAAGCCGCTGTGGAATCACTGTTTAACAAGCTGCAGCTGTTTATCATTGCCGAGGGTCTGGGCGGTGTCGAGAGCATGATCGGTCACCCGCCGACGATGAGCCATAACAGTCTGCTGCCCGAAGAGCGAGAGTTCCTGGGTATACCTGACAGCATGATCCGGTTGTCGCCGGGCATCGAGAATGCGGCGGACCTGATAGCCGACCTCGAGCAGGCGCTTGCCTGAACGCACAGGTATGAGGCCTCTGATCACAATGCAACGTCTGCTGCTGCTCCTGGTAGCGGCAGGCCTGCTGGTGTCCGCCGGTTGTTCAGGGCGCAAGAGTGCTGATGAAATTGACGCCGTGAAAAGCGATTCGTTCGACGAACTGCGCATTGCAGTTGGTGAAACCGTTGCTGATGCCGACCGGCAGGCCATAGTGGTCAGTCAGATCAATGAGATGGAGGCAATGTTTGTCGAAGGTAAGTCGGTGCAGCTGGCATTTCTTGATGAGCTGCACGAATTGCATCGTAACTACTATTCCACGCCTGAGCAGTTCGAAGCGTTGATTGATGCAACCAACGCCGAATTCCTTGTGATCGAAAAACGATTGGTTGCAATAAACCGGGCAATCGTCGCGGCAACCACCGCAGAAGAGTATGAGTCTTTGGGCAAGCTTCGGTTGAACGCGTTTGAAAGCAGCGTGGCGGCGCAGGAAACGCTGGACGCTGCAAACAGGGAGGCTCAGTAACGTGATTATCGCTACGGTTACAGCACTTTATATTTTGTTTGGCGGTGGCTCGGGCTGGTGGGCAACTGAAATCAAAGCGCTGGAGAAAAGTGTTAAGGCGATTGAGATGTCCGAACCGGCCCGGGAAGAGGCGCTGGAGGTGGTCGACTATATGTCTGATTTGTCCTCGGTCAGGACTGATCAGTCGAAAGCGGTATCGAAGGAACTGGAGAAACTGCTGGAGAGCTATGACGGAGATTCCGCTTCGATAGCCCGCCAGCTGAAGTTCTACCGGGAGGACACCCGCGCGTTCTACTCGCAAATGGTCCAGGCGCGTTTTCAGCTCAAGGAGAATTTCACGGCTGAGCAATGGGAGGCATTGTTTCCGGCCGCTGAGGATTAATCTGCGGCCTGACCGTCACCACCAGATGAATTGCTGGTTCGTTAATCCGATGCGGTATAGCCTTGTTTCCGTTACTATCCTTCGCAATAACAATGAATATTAGTGTTGGACCTCTGTCGGATTGATATATCCGCAGCTATCCATGTAGTTAAAAATAGATTTCCGGCATCGGGTTCCGATGTCGTTGTTGACCGGGCCACAGGGGCTCATAAAGGACAGGGTATGACTTACAAATTTGAAACAACGATCGACTTCAAGAGCCCCAAGTGGAATATGGACTCTTGGTCGCGAATTCAGGGCGACGTTAATCCTGAAAACCAGAAGTTCTCTTCTGTACGTGGCGTAATCCTCGGCGTTAAGCCCGGCGAAGCGGCAAAAGAATTATGCGGCTTTGATGTGTTTCTGGCATCGCGCCTGGTACCGCAGGAAGACGGCACAATCCGTCGCCTGAACAAAGAAGTAATTTTTTACACCGATCTGCGCACCGGCGAAATCATTGAAGAATGGACAAACCCGTGGACCGGCGAAAAAGTTAATGTCGTGCAGGTTGCAAATGATCCGTTCAACTACACCATCAGTGAGTTTTTGATTCTTGCGCCGGAAGATTTCAAAAGCGCAGATCCGGAAAAAGCCAAGCCGAGAAAAATCCCGCTGATTTTCCCGTGGTATGACTTTGGCGGTGACCGTCTCAGTATGTCTACTGACATGCATCTGCTTTATCCGAACTCGCTCGACCCTGAAAAGTTTGTTCGCGAGTCTTCAGGCCGCATGGTGCAGGTCTCCGAGATGATGCGTTACAACGTTTCACGTGCGGACCTTGAGAATCCTGAGCTGACTTCTGTGCCATACAGTGGCACGTGGGCACGTATTACCCCGTGGCTGCCGTGGATGCTGATGGGCCAGGAGGCCGGACACGTTGTCTACAATGGTGCGATGTTCGGTGGTCCCGACCACTCAATCATCTCGCCGCAGGCATTGGCCTATGCGAAAGAGCACTATCCGCAGTTTCTTGAGGCACCGACAGAGGACTACGGTCCGAGTCATTCCAGTCTTGAGATTTATGCTCGTACGCAGGAGCCTGCGCCCCCGCTGGAAGGTTAATATCAGGCAAAATAAAAAACCCCGCCGGTTGCAGACCGGCGGGGTTTTTTTATGTCTGACTTTTGCAGGTGTTAGTTGGCCGGACAGCTGTTGCCCGTAAACATTGCAGCCTGCTCCGGCGTCAGGCGACTGGCTTGCTCGAGCAAACCCGTATAGCCGTCACCGGTGAGGTTCCAGTACTCCCAGAGCAGCTCACCATTGCTGTCGAGTTCGATAACGCGGCCGTTAAAAGACTCGGCGATCAGCAAGCCACCGTCAGGCAGCCACTCGTTCTTGCCCATGATGGGCGTGAAAAAGGGTATATCGCCGGTATCGGTTCCGGCGAAATAGATTTCGGCATCGTCTTCACGAACATCTCTTATCAGTATCTGACTTTGCTCGCCTGACGGTGCGTAGTTGTTGTTGTTAAACACCGAAATAGTGTTGCCATCGATGAAGTCGGGATCGTGTTGCCCCATGATGTCTTTGGCTGTCCAGATGAACTTGATGTTCAGCGTCTCAGGATCAAAAACCATAACCGTATGTATGTTGCGCATCGATACCATGATGTCACCGGGTTCAAAAACCCCCGGCTCAAGATAGTCCGGAAACACTTCGACATCGTTCAGGTGCAGCAGATCCCGGTCGACAATGTAGCCGCGCCCTTTCATCGGGACCATATACAGCAGCGACTTGTAGCCGTTGGCAAACAGCACGTCATACAGGGATATCCGCTGTACGATGCGGCCGGTGTCAGGGTCAACTTGCCAGACGGTATCTTCGGTCAGCGGGGCTCTGTGGCGGGGGAGTTCTTCGGGTGCTCTGTCGAGATGCCGGGTTTCACCCGATGCCCACAGCATGCCGTTTTCATCTAGGTAGATTGAGTGGTGGCTCAATTCGGGCAGTTTCCAGACAACGTCACCGCACTTGCTCAGCCGCACCATCGCCAGATGCTCAAAGTTGACCACGATACTGCCGTCTTGCAGCAGCACGGCACCGTGCAAATGAGCGCCCGGCCGGCTTTTCGGCACTTTGTCGGGGGGTACGTGGGTTGGATCCGGGAATAATTCAAACCAGTCGAGATCCCATTCGTGAACGGTCTCGCCTGCCCGGTTAACAATCTGCATCGTCAGGCGGTTGTCACCACGGACCGTTGATATCAGTGTCAGCGCATTGTCGGGTTCGTCGCTGCCATGCCAGATTGCGGGAGTGGTCACTGGGGTTGGCTGGAAGTACCAGTTGCGGGCGGCCGTATTCTTGCTTTTGGTTGTGTTCGAAACGAGCCGGGCGGCTTCAGTAATTTCTTCGACAAGATCTTCGGATACGAGGTTCTGGTCGCGGGCCACAAAGCCCCAGACAAAAATGCCAACTCCCGCCGCGGATAGCAGAAATACGGCTGCTACCGCGAGTATGAGTTTGTCTTTAAACCCCATATTCGAATCCTAAACTATTTACCTAGTCGATTTTTACCTAGTCGATTTGCAGCCAGTCCGGCATCGTGAGCCCTTTTTCCGCAAGGAACTCCTTATTAAAGAGTCGTGCCTTGTAGCGCATGCCTGAATCGCAAAGCAGGGTAACAATTGTATGGCCAGGACCGAGTTCTTTGGCCAGCCGGATTGCACCTGCCACATTGACACCGCTGGAGCCGCCGAGGCAAAGACCTTCGTCACGAATCAGGTCATACACCAGTGGAATCGATTCGCTATCGGGTATCTGCCAGGCAATGTCTATCGGGGTATCTTCGAGATTCGCTGTTACCCGGCTATTGCCGATGCCTTCGGAGATGGAGCCGCCCTCGGCTTTAAGCTCGCCATGAGTGTAGAAGTTATATAAAGCCGAACCTGTCGGGTCGGACAAACCGATTTTGATATCGGGGTTCAGCTTTTTCAGTGCTCTCGCGGTACCACCGAGCGTGCCGCCCGTGCCGACAGCACAGATGAAACCGTCGACCTTGCCGCCGGTCTGCTCAAAAATTTCCGGCCCGGTGGTGGTTTCGTGGATATCCCGGTTCGCGGTGTTGTCAAATTGTCCGGCCCACGCTGCGCCATTGGGCGACTCGGCATTCAGCTTCTCCGCCAGGCGTTGTGACTGATGGACAAAGTGTTCGGGGTTCTTGAACGGTACAGCGGGTACCTGAATAACTTCAGCGCCGTAAGCTTTCAAAGTATCGACTTTGTCCTTGCTCTGATTGTCCGGCATCACAATCACAGTCTTGTAGCCGAGCGAGTTACAGACAACGGCCAGACCGATACCGGTGTTGCCGGCGGTGCCTTCAACCACCGTGCCGCCGGGTTTTAGCTCGCCGCTGGCTTCCGCAGCGCGGACCATGCCGAGCGCTGCGCGGTCTTTTACCGAACCGCCAGGGTTCATGAATTCAGCCTTACCGAGAATCTCGCAGCCGGTGGCATCGGATGCATGGTTCAGGCGGATCAGCGGTGTATTGCCGATAGTGTCTACAAGTGCAGTCATGGGTGTGTCTTCGTCTTCTTAGAGGTGTGAATGTTAGCCGGAACCTTCGATAGCTGCGAGCTGATCGGCCTGGTATTCATTGCTTAGCGGTTCGATAAGCTGGGCGAGATCGCCTTCCATTACGCTGTCGAGCTTGTACAGCGTCAGGTTGATGCGGTGGTCGGTTACGCGACCCTGCGGATAGTTGTAGGTGCGGATGCGCTCGGAGCGGTCGCCGCTGCCAACAAGGCTGCGGCGTTGCTCAGCTTGTTCGCTGGCCTGGGCCTGCTGCTGGGTGTCGAGCATTTTTGCCTGCAGCAACGACATCGCGCGGGCACGGTTCTTGTGCTGGGAGCGCTCGTCCTGGCACTCCACAACAATGCCTGTGGGTATATGGGTAATGCGCACTGCCGAATCCGTTTTGTTGACATGCTGGCCACCGGCTCCGGAAGCCCGGTAGGTGTCTACCCGCAAGTCGGCGGTGTTGATATCGACGGACTCGATGGATTCCGCTTCGGGCAGTACTGCTACCGTGCAGGCCGACGTGTGGATGCGGCCCTGGGTTTCTGTTTCCGGTACCCGCTGAACGCGGTGCGCGCCCGACTCAAACTTGAGCTTCGAATAGGCGCCGGCGCCTTCGACACGCGAAATGATTTCTTTATAGCCGCCGTGTTCGCCCTCGCTGGCGCTTAGTATCTCGAGCTTCCAGCCCTGACCTTCCGCGAAACGCGTGTACATGCGGAACAGGTCGCCGGAGAAAATAGCGGCTTCATCGCCACCGGTGCCGGCGCGGATCTCAAGAAAAATATTGCTGTTATCGTGAGGATCCGCCGGAATTAACTGTTTACGCAGCTCAAGTTCCAGCTTGTCGATTTGCTGCCGGAGTTCCAGAACTTCTTCCTGTCCCATTGCGCGAATCTCGGCGTCAGAGTCTTCGAGCATTTCCTCGGCGGTATCAAGGTCACCTTTTACAGCGTTGTATTCGGCAATCGTTTTTACGACAGGGTCCAACTCGGAGTATTCCCGTGACAGGTCCCGAAAACGGTTCTGGTCGCCGATGATTTCGGGATCAGACAGCAAGCCGCCGATCTCCTCATGGCGGACGGCCAGTTGCTCGAGTTTTGTCAGCATCGAATCTTTCACGATGGGTCTCTTTATATAAGTTGCCGGGAACAGGCTTCGGGGAGGCGAAGTTTAACCCGAGTGAGGTGCATGCCCTAGTCAGCTTTGCTACCCCGTCCTGACAACAGAGCGGCTAAAGCAGCCAATTTTATGAATATCGCTTAATCAGCTGTGTATTATCGTTGATATGAGCCGGTTCGCTACATTTCGCACCCCTGTTGCCGCCTTGCCGGCTCTGCTGTCTCTGATTCTTGCGGGTTGTGCCGGACAAGTGGGCACCGGTGAGCAGCAGGCTGCGCCGGATTATGTCCCTGACGCCAGTTATCACATATTGATGGGTGAGATGGCGATGCAGCGCGGTGAGTACTTCGTCACTGCGCAGGAGTTCGCCGAAGCCGCCCGTTTATCCGACGATCCGGCTGTTGCCAGCCGTGCCGCCGAGTATGCTTACAACTACGGTTTCGAAAGCTATGCAGTCAGCACGGCAGAGCGCTGGCTTGAGTTAGCGCCCGACGAGCAGGCTCCCCACGGGTATCTCGGTCTGCTGTACCTGAAGCAGGGTGATGCCGAGAAGGCATTTGTGCATCTCGACGGTTCAATGCCGCCGGCTGACGTCCGGGTCGAGGGCGATTATCTGTCATTGGAATCATCGCTGGCTGCCGAAGGCCGCCCCGAAACCAGCTACGCCATTCTGAAAATGTTTGATGAGCAGTACGGCCCGAATGTCGGTCTGACGCTGGCCCTGAGTGAAATAGCCGGCCGCAATGGCGATGGCGAAGCTGCGGTTGCTTACGCCCGGGAGGTGCTTGATCAGGAACCGGAGCTGCTGGAGGCCCGCATCGCCTTGTATCACGGTCAGCTGCTTACCGGCGAAACCGATGCAGCGTTAGCATCTATGGCCGCGCTGCTGGAGGATCAGCCCGGAGTTGAACTCGAGCTTGAATACGCACGTTTGCTGGTCAACGCCGAACGCTACGATGAGGCGCTGGCGTATCTTGATGATATGGAAGAGCGTCACGGCTTTGTTCCCGAGATTGTCCGCTTTCATGCGCTGATCAGTATTGATCAGGCTGATCAGGTGAGCGCCTGGAGCGACTTTACGAAACTGCTGTCGGCCGGATTCTTCGTCAATGAAAGCTTTTTCTACCTTGGCGAAATGGCGCGCAACAATCAGGAGTTTTTGCAGTCGCTGCGGCTGTACTCAAGAGTCCGCTCGGGCTACCTGCTGGTGCCGGCACAGGTCGCTATTGCAGAGATCCTTAATGTCGCCGGCAATACCGAGGGTGCTGTCGCACACCTCGATGAGTTCTATCAGCAGTTTCCTTATTACGGCTTCGATGTCTGGGTGGCCAAAGCCGGCCTGTATTCAGATGCAGCTATGGACGACCTGGCCTATGAGGCTTATAGCCGCGCGCTGGAGTATCAGCCGGATAATATCGCGGTGCTGCTCGGCCGTGCTTCCGTACTTGACCAGAAGGGAGAAACGGATGCGGCGGTAAAGGCATTCAGAACAGCGCTAAGGATGGAGCCGGACAACCCCGATGCAATGAATGCGCTCGGTTATACGTTGGCCAATCGCAATATCAAGTTGCGTGAAGCGGAGAAGCTGATTGCCTCGGCGTTGCAGCAACACCCGGACAACGCTGCCTACCTCGATAGTATGGGCTGGCTGCTGTTTCGCCGCGGTGACTACGAAGCTGCCGGGGGCTATCTGGAGCAGGCCTATGCAGCGCATGACGACCCGGAGATTGCTGCGCATCTGGGCGAATTGATGTGGGCTCAGGGGCGTGAAGGCGAGGCGAACATTATCTGGATGCTGGCGCTGGAACAAAGCCCGAATCACCGCGTGCTAATCGACACGATTGAACGTCTGCAATGATTTTTTCCGGGATAGTTATCAGGCGTCTTGCAGTTACCGTGATGTTCGCCATGTTTGCGGCATGCACGCCGTTACAGCAGACGGCCGGCCCCGATACTCTGGCGCGTGATAATCAAATAGCAGCGCTGCAGTCTTTGTCTGTATGGCAGGCGGACGGGCGAATTGCAGTGCGCCACAGTGGTGGTGGCGGACAGGGGCGAATCCAGTGGCAGCAGAATGGGCCGGACACAGATATTGTGCTGTCCGGGCCACTCGGTATCGGCGCCACACAAATCATTTGGCGCAGCGATACGGTCAGCCTGATTACTGCGAACGGCGAAGAGCAGCGCCGTTACGAAGGCCTGGATGCCGCCGAACAATTTCTGGCATCGGAGTTGGGTTGGCAGTTACCTGTTTCGAGCATCCGCTACTGGCTGCTGGGCGTGCCCGACCCGGTCTGGCCGCACGCCGATAGCTTTGATGAATCAGGGCAGCTGCAATCGATGCAGCAGCGTGGCTGGGTTATGACATATAAATCGTTTGCACTGGCTGCCGGCAGGCCGGTGCCGACGCGGATGGATGCGGAGCTGGGTAGCCTCCGGCTCCGGGTTATCGTCGACGATTGGGAGTTGTAACCGCCCGGGCTGTTAGTTGTTTGACAGCGCGTGTTTCACGGCCTCACAATACCCGCCCGGCAGACGGCAAAGCAGGCTCGAGATTCGGGTTTCACTGCACCGGAACCGGTGTTTTGCGTTGTGAAGAGGTGGGGCGTAGCCAAGCGGTAAGGCAACGGGTTTTGATCCCGTGATGCGCAGGTTCGAATCCTGCCGCCCCAGCCATTTATTTAGTGTTGTTGCTGCATAAGCCATGCAGTAATCCGGACAGAAGGTCGAGAATGGTCAAGCTACGTACCGATACAGATACCGATAATCGCAATGTTGTGCTGCTTTCGGGCAATTCGAACCCGCAGCTGAGCCAGGATATTGCGCGAAATCTGCAAATGCCGCTCGGCAAGATATCGGTCGATACCTTCAGTGACGGCGAAATTGCTGTCGAGATTCTCGAGAATATTCGCGGTCGCGAAGTCTATCTGATTCAGTCGACCTGCCCGCCGGTTAACGACAACCTTATGGAAATGCTGATCATGGCCGACGCCTGTCGCCGTGCCTCAGCCAAGCGGGTTACTGCCGTGATTCCGTATTTCGGTTACGCCCGCCAGGATCGCCGGCCACGTGCCGCGCGCTCGCCGATTACCGCGAAGCTGGTTGCCGATATGATCGACGCTGCCGGTATAGACCGCGTTCTGACGGTTGATCTACATGCTGATCAGATTCAGGGCTTCTTCTCGGTGCCGGTCGACAATGTTTACGCTTCGCCGGTGTTGTTGGGCGACGTCTGGAAGCAGGACACAGCAAATCTCGTCGTCGTATCACCCGACGTAGGTGGCGTGGTACGTGCCCGGGCGCTGGCAAAACGTCTGGATGACGCCGATCTGGCAATTATCGACAAACGACGCCCCCGTGCCAATGAACTTGAAGTGATGAACATTATCGGTGAGGTCGAAGGTAAGAACTGCGTACTCATTGATGACATGGTCGATACCGCGGGCACACTGTGCCAGGCGGCCGAAGCTCTGAAGCAACACGGTGCGGCGAAGGTTAGTGCGTATATCACTCACCCGATTCTGTCCGGACCGGCTATCGAGCGGATATCGGCATCGCAGCTCGACGAGCTGGTAGTAACCGACACTTTGCCGTTGTCGGAGGCAGGACAGAACTGCAAGCAGATCCGTCAGCTGGGTGTGGCTGAGTTGTTGGCCGAGACGATTCGTCGTATGAACCAGGATGAATCGGTCAGCTCGCTGTACGTTGACTAGCCGCTTCCGGCAGTCTTCCCGGTAAGTCCTGTTGCTAAGCAATATAGGGCGACATAAGGCTATATAAGGAACCTTTCGGCTGCCGTTGCCCCCTTAATTTCACTGTTTCCAGCCCGATTGCCCTGATTTTTCGGCGGCGGGCTGGCTATTTATGCGGCAGGTGGTAGTATGCCGCTCCCACGAGGCCCGCCGGTCGCAGGCAGGCCTTTGTTTTTGAAGCTAATTGGAGAGCAATCATGGCTGAAGATTTTGACTTGGTTGCGGAATACCGTGAAGACATGGGGAAGGGTGCGAGCCGCCGCCTACGTCGTGAAGGGAAAGTTCCTGCAATCGTTTATGGCGCCGGCCGTCCGCCGCGTCTTATCACTCTGGATGAAAACTCACTGCTACGTCAGGCCGAGAACGAATCGTTCTTCTCAAGTGTCCTGACCGTTAAAGTCGGTGAACGTGTTCAGCCGTGCATCCTGAAAGATATTCAGGTTCATCCGGCGAAGCGCCGTATTCTGCATCTTGATCTGCAACGCATTGTTGCTGATGAGAAGATCCGCATGACCGTACCGCTGCATTACCTCAATGTTGAAGAATGCCCCGGCGTTAAACTCGGTGGCGGTGTTGTTTCGCAGATGGTTACTGAAATTGAAATCAGCTGTCTGCCGGCTAATCTGCCCGAGTACGTCGAAGTGGACCTGGCAGATATGGAGCTGGATCAGATCCTCCACCTGTCCGACATTAAGGTTGATGACAGCGTTGAAATCATCGAGTTGTCACATGGTGAAGGCCATGACCAGCCGATTGCTTCCTGCGCAGTTCCTCGTGTTGTTGTTGAAGAGGAAGAGCCTGCTGAAGCTGAAGAAGGTGCAGAAGGCGAAGCAGCCGAAGCATCCGATGATTCCGGTGATTCTGCTGAAGATTCTGAGGAATCTTCAGACTAAGTCATCGCAGTTTGCAGCAAGTCTGTTTGAAAAAGTCGCCTTCGGGCGGCTTTTTCTTTGCCCGTAGTCTTTGCGTTTTACGGAGCCCTTGCGCACACTAGCGGCTGCAAAGATTTGAACGGATTCTATTGTGAGTGGTTCAGCAATTCAGGCAATTGTCGGCTTAGGCAACCCGGGCGATAAATACGAGCGTACGCGGCACAACGTAGGCTTCTGGTTTGTCGACGATCTCGCCCGCGCTGGTGGCGGCACATTCAAAAACGAATCAAAGATGATGGGTGATGTGTGTCAGGTGACACTCGGCGGTGAGTCGTTACGTCTGCTAAAGCCCCAGACCTTTATGAACGAAAGCGGCCAGTCGATGCGCCGGTTCGCCGACTATTTCAAACTGAAGCCCGAAAACATTCTCGTGTGTCACGATGAACTGGATCTGCCGCCTGGCGTGATTCGCTATAAGCAGGGTGGTGGTCACGGTGGGCACAACGGGTTGCGCAGCATCATGTCTCATTGCGGGAAAGAGTTTCCCCGGCTACGCATAGGTATCGGCCACCCGGGCCACAAGGATGCGGTGCACGGCTATGTGTTGCACAAGGCCGGCAAAGCGGATGAGGATGCAATCATCAAAGCGCTGTATGAAGCGGAGCGCAGTATCCCGACGCTGTTGAGCGGCGGACTGCAGAAAGCCTCTACAGAGTTGCATACCGTAACACCCAGATAGTTGCTCTGTAGCGGCTAAGGGCACGCACTAAAAAGGCCGGCACGGATGTCTCCGACCGGCCTTTTTGTTACTCAGTTAACGGACTATTTGTCAGTTGGTGGCACGTATGCCGGCCCGCCACCTTGCTGTGTCGGATAGCTGCCATAGATCTCGGCAACAACGTCCGTGGCTGCCTGTTCCAGGTTCTCCATAACTTTTTCCGTTACCCGGCCGACAGCAGTGCCTTCCCAAACAAGCTGGTCGGTAGTCATATCGATAAGGTCAATCGTAACCGTGCCTTCGGTGTACTGCGTTACGGTAGTGTCGTAGCCGCCGTAGGCGCCGTAAGCTCCGCCCCGATAACCATAGTAACCACCGGCCGTCGGCGTGCTGGTGCTACGGATCTTCTCTTTGGTCTGAATATAGAAGTTAACGCTCAGGTCCGGGTTGTTTTCCGAATAGGTGTAGCCGCGCAGTTGCATCTGGTTTTTTGCTGCGGCCATCAGGTACTGCGATTCAAGCGAGCGGGAACCGTCCTGCCGGTCAGTACCCAGCTGCTGTTCAAAACCGAACGTTTGATAATTGCCAAGGTCGGCGTTTGGATCCTGATTCGTATAGATCTTCGGGCCGCTGCTGCAGGCTGCCAGCAATGCTGTGGTCGCAATTACAGTGGCTGTTAAAAGAATTCTTGTTGTTTTCAGGGGGGTCATGATTGTCCAATCCTGTTCAGGCTTTGATACTAACGTTTTAGGGGAACTACAACGCGAATGCAAGCATTAAGCTGTGTTGCAGGCATTAGTCGGCGGTGGTGTCTCTGGCGCGGTTCAGAAACAGTCCTATCAGGGTGCCGACCAAGATGGCCATATAGAAGACGCCGACGATCGCTTCTATAAATGCGACGGTCTTGGCTATCGGCCGCACCGGGGTGATATCGCCGTAACCCAATGTCGTAAGTGTTACGAAGCTGTAATAGAACAGTTTGTCGCTGAAATCGTCGATGTTTTCGTTGGTATATAGGTTGGTGAACGAGCCGGGCAGGAAAGCTTCGATCAGCATGTAGAACAGCCCGAACATAATGCCAACCAGTAAATACAGGCAAACGGCACCAACGACCCGGTTCGCGTCGACGTTCAGATCCGTTGTGATCTCGGCGAGAATAAACATGAAGCTGACGCTACAGAAGGTAAACAGAATGATGATGTCGAAAACCCTGAGTATCGCGAGTTCGGGCCGGAACGATACGGCTAGTGAAATCGCGAGTGATGCACAAATCAGTACGATGCCGAATCTGAACAGTCGTTTTGACTCATGCAGGCTCCAGATACCGAGAATCAGCGTTGAACTGAAAATCAGGCTGCTAAGAAAGCTGGAGCTATAGTCAAACAGGTCGCGGAGAATAGGGTTAAGACAAAGTACCGCTAGTAGCCCTGACAGCAAATAGACGAAGTTCGGATGGTCCAGTCGTGATCTCATGAGGAAGAGGTAGAAGCACTGTTTCCGGATGTCGGTGCAAATCGCCAGATGCCTTCATTGTCGGCACACAGGCGGAAATCACCGGTGCGGCTAATGCCCTTCGACGTATTCGTCATCCGGAGTAGCCGGCAGGTTGTACCAAAATCCTGATGGGTGCCTGCGACCTGCAGCTTGCCGCCTGCGCCTGACTCGGGATTGCTCCACTCCAGGCTGGTGCCGTCGGCCTGTTTGTTCAGTATTTTGTCTGTCGCTTTCTTCAGGTATTCGCGGTCTTCATCCGTCATGTTCGCAACCGCGCCACGTGTGGCAAACCAGGTGTTATTGGCCAATGCTGTGCCTGCAATACTGCAGATGACGAGCAGGGCCAGAAGCAGGCCGGACCGGCGCATGCCTGCTGGCAATGTCGCTATCGGTTTTGCTGGCATTCTTGTCATAGCTCCTGTCCGTTGAAGAGGCCGATGTGCTGCTCACATGAATATACCCCAGAGCAGGGTTTGAATCGACTGATGGCGTGCCTGCATTGATCGGGTGTTGAGTCCTGCCAATGCAGCGATTAGAGTGTTGTTTGCACTATCCGGCCGGAGCCGCCTATGAACCTCGATGCCGCACGACGCATTAGTCTCCCTGTTTTGATTGTTGCCCTGTTTACGGGGCTGGCGGCGTGCACGCCTGTTAAGCAGGGGTCGGAGCAGGCCGACGGTCAACTAGGCAGTGCGGGCTTTCTGACCAATTACGACTTACTTAAGCCCACCGCCTCCGGTGATGGCGTCGTCGATTACGTCTATGTAGATCCGAATCTGGCGGCTGATCTTGAGAAGTATTCAGGTGTTATGGTTGACCAGCCGGAAATCATTATTGCGGCAGATTCACCCTATCGTGGAGCCAAGCCGGAAGGCATGAAACTGGTGGCGGATGTTATCCGCTATATGATGATGGGTGAATTTATCCGCGGCGGCTATAACCTTGTTGAGGAGCCGGCGGACGATATTGTTTATTTGCGCATCGGGCTGACTGATTTGAACGTCGAGCGGAATGCCGGCGTGAGCGCATATATACCGACTCAGATTACCGTCGACAATGAAGCGGAAGTCGCAAGGAACTTTATGTCGACGCTGACAATTACTGAAGTAAACGTCGAGATTGAAATTGTAAACAGTTCGACATCAGAGGTCCTGATGGCAGGCATTGCCAATATGGCTTTCGATGACGCCGGCGACGACCCGCTTGCCAACTGGCAAGCCCTCGGCCTCAAGCTGGAGCGCATCGCTGCCGGTATTACCTGTGTGGTACAGACGGCCGATTTGCCGCCCGGCGCGCAGCGCGAAATCTGCAGCGCGCGGGTATCTTCCGGCTACTAAGCGTTACTAGCCAATAGCAGGCTTACAAGGTTTTGCGGGCCAGTTCGGCGCCTGCACCCAGCGCCTGAACTTTAGCCAGCGCAATATCGTATGAAATCGGCGTCATGCCGCAGTTTGAGCAGGGCAGAATGCGTTCTTTGTCGGCGTACTTCATCGCCTCTTTGATCGTGGCAACGACTTCTTCCGGCGTTTCTACCTTATCTGCGGTAACGGCAACACAGCCAACCATCAGTTCCTTGTCTTTCAGGTGTTTGATCAGCGATATCGGCACGTGCGAGCTGGCGCACTCTAAAGACACCTGGTCGATGTTGCTCTTATTCATTGCCGGGAAAATGGCGTCATACTGCAGCCACTGATCGCCCAGGGTTTCTTTCCAGTCGATGTTTTCCTGAATGCCGTAGCCGTAGCAGACATGCACGGCCGTTTTGACGCCCAGACCTTCAATCGCGCGGTTCAGTGTGTCACAACCCCACTCAACCACGTCGTCGGTAAATACATTAAAGGCCGGTTCATCAAACTGAATGATGTCCACGCCGGCTGCGACGAGTTCCTTCGCTTCTTCGTTCAGGATCTCGGCAAATGCCATAGCCATGTCGGCGCGGCTGCCGTAATGACCGTCGGCAATCGTGTCACAAATTGTCATGGGGCCTGGCAGCGTAAACTTCAGCTGATGCTCGGTGATCGAGCGCACATACTTAACGTCTTCGAGATGCACGGGTTTGGGCCGTGACAACTTGCCGGTAACTGTCGGTACTTCGAGTTCGTAACGGTTGTCGCGGATACCCATAACCGTTTTTACATCCTGATCGATGCCTTCGATACCTTCCAGAAAGGTATGTACGAAGTGAGTCCGATACACTTCGCCGTCGGTCACCGTGTGAATGCCGGCTTCTTCCTGATGGCGGATCCACTCCAACGCAGCTTTGTTCTGGCCTTCGCGCAGAGCTTCACCTTCGAGTTTCCAGCCACCTTTAAGCTTCTCGGGTTCAGCCAGCCAATCGGGGCGGGGCAGGCTACCGGCAATCGTTGCGTTAAACATTGCTAATCCTCTGTACGGGTTGGTTCGTGATCCGGGCGGGCGCCCGTCTTGATCACTGTTGAGATGACGCCAGATTAGCAGTTTGCAGGGCCGCGGATGACTGCAGAAAGGCCCTGTCTCCACGGTACGGAAGGGGCAAGCGGCTGGCGGTAGTGGTAATATTGCGCCCCCGTAAATATCCGGTCCCCGGGAAAATAATATGGCTATTCAATGTGGCATCGTTGGTCTGCCCAACGTCGGCAAGTCGACCCTGTTTAATGCTCTGACCTCAGCGGGCATTGCAGCAGAAAACTATCCGTTTTGTACGATCGACCCGAATGTCGGCATCGTCGAGGTTCCCGACCCGCGTATGGCGAAATTGTTCGATATTGCGCAGTCGCAAAAAGTAATTCCGGCGACGGTGGAGTTTGTCGATATTGCCGGACTGGTTGAAGGCGCGTCGAAGGGCGAAGGGCTGGGCAACAAATTCTTGGCGAATATCCGTGAGACTCACGCGATCGCTCACGTTGTGCGCTGTTTTGAGAATACCGATATCACGCATGTCGACGGTGGCATTGATCCGTTGCGTGATGTCGAGGTGATTCACACCGAGCTGAATCTGGCGGATCTCGATACTGTTGAGAAAAATCTTGTACGCGCTGAAAAAGCTGCGCGTGCCGGAGGGAAAGAGAATATTGCCTGGCGCGATCTGCTTATTCGTCTCCGCGACCATCTGGACGGCATGCAGCCGGCCCGCTCGTTTGCGGCTACCGATGAAGAGCAGGTGGAGTTAAAGCAGCTGCATTTACTGACCTCGAAGCCAACGATGTATATAGCCAATGTTGATGAGAGCGGCATTGGCGGTAACGAGTATGTCGACAAAGTCCGGGGGCTGGCCGAATCCGAAGGCGCCGGAGTGGTCGTTGTATGCGCCGCGATGGAGGCCGAGATAGCCCAGCTTGATGACGAAGACAAAGAGGCCTTTCTCGAAGACCTCGGGCTGGAAGAACCCGGCCTGAACCGGGTTATCCGTGCTGGTTACGAGCTGCTGGGCCTGCAAACCTTCTTTACCGTAGGGCCAAAAGAACTGCGGGCCTGGACAACCCGGGTTGGTGCAACAGCGCCGCAGGCCGCCGGCGAAATTCATACCGACTTTGAGCGCGGCTTTATTCGTGCCGAAGTGATCGGCTACGACGACTATATTGCCGGGAACGGCGAGCAGGGCGCTAAGGAAGCCGGTCGTCTAAGGGTTGAGGGCAAGGAATACATCGTGCAGGAAGGCGATGTCATGCATTTCCGCTTTAACGTCTAGCGTGTCTGCTATACGCTGGGTGCTCAGCTAAGCGTGGCGGAGTAAGCGGAGCGTTCTATGACCGATCTGATCGGCAAGCTCATGACCGTCGGCATTTCGGCCGGCGTGCTGTTGCTAATGGGCATTGGCGTCTTCTTCGTGCAGCAGAAGTTGCTGGCACTGTACGCTGAAAAACCTGCAGAACAATACAAGCGGCAGCTGATCATGCTCGCGGTAGTTGTTCTGGGGCTGGTGTTGGCCATTGTCATTATGCCGATCGGCAACGCGATGCGTGGCCAGTTGTTGGGCCTGCTGGGTATTCTGCTGTCGGCCACCATCGCTCTTTCAAGTACCACCATTGTCGGTAATGCGATGGCGGGTTTGATGATCCGGATTCTGAGCAGTTTTAAGCCCGGCGATTACATACGTGTGGGTGGGTATTTCGGTCGTATTTCGGAAATGGATCTGCTGCACACAGAAATTCAAACCGAAGATCGCGACCTGACTTCGTTGCCCAATCTTTACCTGGTAACTAACCCTGTAACGGTATTGCAGTCCGATGGTTCCCTGCTGTCCGTTGAGTTGTCGCTCGGTTACGACATTCCTCATACCTTGGTAGAAAAGTTATTGTTGCAGGCAGCAGAAAATACAGGCTTGGAAAAACCGTTCGTTCAAATCACCCAGCTGGGCGATTATTCGGTGACGTACCGGGTGGCAGGGCTGTTGACGGAGTTGAAGCGGCTGATTGCTACCCGTCGCAAGCTGCGTGGCTATATTCTGGATGAGTTGCACGGTGCCGGCATCGAAATAGTGTCTCCCCGGTTTATGAATCAGCGAGTGCTGGATGCGAACCGTCATTTTATTCCGGATGCCGCTCCGCTCGACGCATCGCCAAAAGCGGCAGGTGCAGAAGATACGCCTGACGATATGGTGTTTGATAAGGCGGAGCAGGCCGAACTGTTGCAAGGCATGAAAGACCATCTGGCAGAACTTGCCGAGCGTATTGCAACCCGGGAGAAACAGATGAAGGATTCCAGCGACAAGCGGGAGATGGTGGGGCTGCGCAAGGAAATCGAGAACCTGGAGCGCAATCAGGAGTACACCCGGGAGATGATTAATAAGGCCGAGAAGCGGATTGCGAAAAAATCGGGTTGAGACGGGCTGGAAACCGCCCGAACCCCTGAAATACATAGCTTTTTCCCGAGCCGGGCTGCAAATAATTGACATGCGGGGGTTCGGTAAGCACAATCCCCGTCCCCTGAGGTCATCCTGAGTGATGACTTTAATGATATGGGGGCGCTGTGACAGCCAGCTGGCTGCCGGCGAAAACCTTAAAAGGTGATGTAGCTCAGCTGGTTAGAGCACGGCACTCATAATGCCGGGGTCGGTGGTTCGAGTCCACCCATCACCACCAAACACTAAAAAGGCCCCACCCTTGAAAAAGGTGTGGGGCCTTTTTAGTGTTTGGCCCGGGCGGGCTTAGCCGCAGAAGTCGGTTTCAAAGGTGCTGCGGCACGTAGGTGTTTGCCGGAGTGCAAACTCATAGGAACAGAGTTATCGTCATTGGATAGCATGGCTGTATTCGGATTGAACTGCATTTAGAGGGTAGCGCTATGAAATCGCATTTGTTGCAATTGTTACTGGCACCGGTTTTGGCAACACTGATGGTGTCGCCGGTCTTTGCGGCAGATCACGAGCAAGGTTTGCCCGCAGCGCAAAGTGGGGAGCAGAACTTCATGCAGTTTTGTGCCGCCTGCCACGGTGAGGACGCGAAAGGCACCGGGCCTGTGTCCGGTTCATTGAGCAAGCCGGTTCCCGACCTCACTCAAATTGCCGCGCGCAACGGTGGTGAGTTTCCCTGGAAGGACGTGCGTTCGAAGATAGACGGCCGTTGGGAGATTGACGCTCACGGAACTCAGTCTATGCCCGTCTGGGGCTATGAATTCTGGATAGATCAGGAAGCCGGCAACTTCGACGAGCGCGGCGTGTTGAAGATTCTCGATGGTCTGGTCGACTACCTGCAGTCGATTCAGCAATAGATCTGCGATAAACCAAAAAAGAAGCCGGTTCTGAGGTCTCAGAACCGGCTTTCTAACGTGGCCATCCGCTGGCCATGCCCTTTGTGTCGCTGCGGGCGGGGGAGAAAGACCCGCCTCGGCTCTCGGGGCCTCTCCGGTAGCTTGGGGTTGTTCCGGAGAGTTCTTGATACAACTATGGGTAACTAGGGCTAACTAGAAATTCACGCCCATCCGCAGGCCAACAACGCGCGGGTTCGGTAGGAACCCGGCGACGAAGTCGTCCCGCGGTTCGCCGCCGTTATTGCCGCCGTACATACCGTCACGGAAGTCCTGGCTGAACTGGCCCCAGCCGACCTTGTCGTTGTCGAACAGGTTGTTTGCATACAGCATCAGGTTCCAGGTATCCGTCTGCAGGCCGAGCTGCATGTCGACATTCCAGAAGGCGTCTACATACGGTGTGTTAATCCGGTCGTTCAGTGCGCGCTTGTCCTGCCACTGGGCGGTAGCGTTTGCGAACCATTCCATCTCACCCGTCAGCGGTGCAGTGGCATTAGCCAACAGTGTCAGCGCATTCTCCGGAATGCCGGCTACCGGCGCGCCTTTACAGTTGCCTTCCATGTTGCCGCACTGGGCCATATCGGATACCCGGACATCACCGTCACGAATCTCATTGAAGTTGAAGTCCGTGTACTCGGCATCGGTATAGGCATAGCCCAGACCGAACGTTGTGATCTCCCACGGTGACCACAGCAGTTCCAGTTCGAAACCTTTGGTTTCGGCCTCACCGGCATTGGTAACACCCGCTTCGGGCAGATTGGTGAACGGGCTGACGCGGCGGATGCTGACCTGACGGTCCTTATACAGGTTGTAGTAGATCGAGGCATTGGCGCGCAGCGTGTTATCCAGCCAGGTCGTCTTCGTGCCCAGCTCAGTCGCGTACAGTTTCTCAGGATCAATTTTCGATACCTGTGGAACGGCGAACTGCGCGGTACCGAAGCCGCCGGGCTTCGTGCTTTTCGCAGCCGACCAGAACAGCATGGCATCGTCGGTGAAGTTGTAGCTGATCGCGACGCGCGGGTTGAAGCTGTTGGTGGTGACTTTGTCCGATGTCGGTACCAGATCCGGCTGGAACAGATCGGCCGGTACACCGGCAACGGTCTGGTCAACACGGGTTACCAGCGTATCGGTGGTGACTTTGATCTCGTCACGCACATAACGGGCCTCAATCGTGCCGTTCAGGCGATCGGTGAAATCAAAGCCGAGCAAGCCGTAAACAGAGTAGCTTTTGGTTTCACGCTCGGTGTTTTTGAACGGGTCGCCGAGGGCAACGGAGCCTTCATAGCTGCAGGCGAAGTCGAACGGTTGCGGGTTGTTCGGATCGGTACACGGCAGGAAGTCCGCGAGGTTCGGATCCTGATACCAGTTATACGAGCCGTCGGTGTTATCGACGTCTTCCCAGAAGCCCTGCACACCGACGAGCCACTGACCGCGCTCCCAGGCCGTATCCTGCAGCGTGAAGTCCTGTGTGAACTGCTTGGTGTCGGTTTCATCGTAGTAGTCGTTGCTTAAAGCGAAGTAGTAGGTATTACCGAATACCAGTTCGGTGCCTAGCCCGTCCTGAAAGTCGACGTCCTCGTTGACCGATGCTTCGTTGCTCAGGTAGCTGGTTTTTGACGTGAACAGCATACCGGCTACATCCCAGTTCAGTTTCAGGTCGGCGAGCCAGAGCTTGTCTTCACTGCCGGCAAAGGCGCCGCCGGTGCGTTCCGAAGCGGACAGGTTGATATCCGATTCGTTGAGCTTGCCGACGGTTCCGAGCCACTGGCCGTAACGCTGGTCACAGAAGGCGCTGAAGCAAGGTGTGGTATCCGGCAGGACATCGCCGTTGGCATCATAGAACGTGTTGGGATCACCGGCTTTAACGACGGCACGCGGGTCGCGTTCGGTTTTGCTGTAGCCGACGGATGCATCCACTGACAATGTGTCGCTGAGCGTGAACAGCGTGGCCAGACGCGCACCGTTAACGCTGCTGCCGTTTAAGTCTTCACCGGTATTCGGGTTGGTGAAGTAACCGCTGTTATTGAAGCTGGCGGCGTTGAAGCGGAACGCAAACCAGTCGGTCACGGGCATCGAGATCGAGAATTTGCCACGCGCGGTGTTGTACTGGCCGACGTCGAGGTTAGCAGTGCCTTCAAATTCTTCGGTGTTCGGCTTCTTCGTGATGTAGTTGATCGCGCCGGCAAAGGCGTTACGACCGTACAGCGCAGACTGCGGGCCTTTAATAACCTCAACCCGTTCGAGGTCATACAGGTTGATGTTCAGCAGCGACGAACCGCCACCGACAGTGACGCTTTCACCGGAGATGTCGATACCGTCAACTAGCGTGGCGACACTGGCGCGACCGCGGCTGTTGTTGATGCCGCGGATACTGATACGGGTATCACCGGAAGAGAAGCTCTGGTCGAATTGCACGCCCGGCACGAGTTTGACGACATCCCGAGTGCTGACAACGCCCTGCTTCTCGATAAAGTCGGCATTGAATGCAGCAACGGCCACAGGAATGTCCTGAATGTTCTCTTCGCGCCGCCGCGTGGTAACGACGATTTCTTCGATCGCCTGGGACCAGCCGGTTTCAGGAATGAGCGTTGCGGGTGTGCCGATTAACAGCGCTGGCAGCAGCGATGCCAGAAAGCGCTGACGGTTAACGATACTGATATTCATGAGAGTCCCCCTCACATTTGGAAAATTGACAGGTGTGTTTAAGTA
>Ga0070729_10001916_pt1 | contig 28838 bp, 34 predicted proteins | sample tdDd472_FD_66725 | JGI IMG/M metagenome (GOLD analysis project Ga0070729, IMG submission 66725) | Marine sediment microbial communities from the Atlantic coast under amendment with organic carbon and nitrate - tdDd47.2 | ecosystem: Environmental > Aquatic > Marine > Coastal > Sediment | place...
GGCCTTCGCCGTGGCCTTTTCGAGCCCGACATCGCCGTCATCGGCCTGATCGACCGTGTGGCCGTCGATCTGCAAGGCACGCGCGGTGAAGGCGCGCACGGAATCGTCGTCCTCGACGAGCAGAATATGCGCCATCAGGCGTCTCCGGTAACGATGCCCACATAGGGGAGTTCGCGGAAGGCGTGGCCGACATCCATGCCGTAACCGACGACGAAATGGTCCGGGCACTCGAAGCCGACGAAATCGGCCTGCAAGGGCGTTGCGGCCTGGCGGCGCATCGACTTGTCGAGCAGCACGCAGATGCCGACGCTCTTTGCGCCGCGTTCGAGGATCAGTTCGCGGGCGAAGGTCAGCGTCTTGCCGGATTCGAGAATGTCGTCGACCAGAAGCACGTCCCTGCCGGCGACGTCGGAATCGATGTCGCGCAGGATCTTCACCTCGCCGGCCTCGGTGCCGGCACCGTAGGTCGACAGCATGATGAATTCGACATCGGGCTCCAGCCCCGCATCATGCATGGCGCGCACGAGGTCGGCCGAGAAGATGAAGGACCCTTTCAGGACCGAGATGACCAGCAGGCTGGTGTAGTCCCGTTCGGCGATGTCCTTCGCCAGTTCCAGATTGCGGGCGGCAATGGTGGATGCGGAATAGAGAACCTCTATCCGCTTGCCCCGAACGATCGGCATGATGTCAAACCCCGTTGATGTCGAATTTCAGGCTGGGCGCCTGAGCATATCCGGGTTTTTTCGGCATTCTTACGGTAAACGCAAGGCTTTTGCCGGGTTGGAGGGTTTCGCCGCGCGGGACGCGGTAGACGAGATTGCGCGTCCCGTCGACGGACGGGAAGGTCAGCAGCACGTCCGGGACCCGGCGCGTATCGGTCGTGGCGTTGCGCACCTTGGCGCTCACCGTCGTCACGTCCGGGCGGATCAGGCGGCCGCCGGCGGGATCCTGGACGACTTCCAGGGCCAGAATGGCGGGTTCGGCAGGCGCGCCGTGCAAAAGCACATGGCCGCCCGATACGAGAAAGGCGGCGATGGAGGAAAACAGCACAGAGAGGATATAGGCGATCTGCGCGCGCCGGCCCGGAAAATTCTTCTCCGACGCCTGCGATTTCAGGATGTCGATCTGGTCGTCGGGCACCTGTCTGGCTGCGACGGCCGTCCGTTCCGGCGCCTTGCGTTCCGAAGTCTTTCGGACCGGATGCCGGTCATCCGCGTGCCGGATCGTCTCGAATTCAGCGTCGATAATGTTGTGCGCCACACCCGCACTCCCAGATCACCGGACCGCAGAACGCGGAACCGCCATGATTGTGTTTTACGCGGCCTTGGTTAATCGAAGGTTTTGGCGGGGCGGTCCGATATGCTGTCGGTTCCATTTGCGCTTGTGCTGTTTTAAGCCTTCGCAATGCGGTTCTTGCGATTCGGACGGCGCGCTTGATCAAATTCGAGAATGTCGGACTGCGCTACGGGATGGGTCCGGAAGTCCTTCGGGACGTGTCCTTCTCCATCCCGAAACAGTCGTTCCAGTTCCTGACCGGGCCGTCCGGCGCGGGCAAGACGACATTGCTGCGCCTTTTATTCATGTCGCTGCGGCCGACGCGCGGGCTGATCACCATCTTCGACAAGGACATGGCGACGATCAAGCCGGAGGAATTGCCACTCCTGCGCCGCCGCGTCGGCGTCGTCTTCCAGGATTTCCGCCTGCTCGACCACATGACGATCTACGAGAATGTCGGACTGCCGCTGCGCGTGCGCGGCAAGGAGGAAAGCTCCTATCAGCACGATGTTCTCGAACTGCTCAAATGGGTCGGGCTCGGCGAGCGCATCCATGCCCTCCCGCCGGTCCTCTCGGGCGGCGAGAAACAGCGTGTGGCGATTGCGCGAGCGCTGATCGACCAGCCGGAAATCCTGCTCGCTGACGAGCCGACCGGCAATGTCGACACGCCGATGGCGCGCCGTCTTTTGCGGCTGTTCCTCGAATTGAACCGGCTCGGCACTGCGGTGGTGATAGCCACCCACGATCTCGGCCTGATGGACCAGGTCGATGCGCGCCGGATGATCCTCTCCAACGGGCAGCTTGAAATCTATGAATGAGCGCCCGACCATCAAGATAAAGCCCGGAGCGGTCCGGCTGCCTCGGCTCAAGCTGACGGGCGGCAAATCCGCCGGCGGCGCGCGGGTGCCGGGGCTGCGCGTGCTCGCGCCGATCGTGCCGCCCGGCAATGTCACCGGTCAGGCGCTGATCCTGGTGATCGCGATCATGTCGTTCCTTGCCTGCATCGCCGTCGGCGCGGTGTCGCTGGTCAACAAGAGCGCCGAGACGTGGCAAAGCCAGATCGCGCGGGAGGCGACGATCCAGATCCGCCCGGCCGACGATTTCGACATGGACGCCGCGCTCGAAAAGGCGGAGGCCATCGCCGAACAGTTCCCCGGCGTGCGCGGCGCGCGCATCATCGGCCGCGAGGAGACAGTCGCGCTGCTGGAACCGTGGCTCGGGTCCGGCCTCGGCCTCGACGAACTGCCGGTGCCGCGCCTCGTCGTCGTGACTATCGACGAGGCCAATCCGCCCGATTTTCCGAAACTGTCCGCGACCATCTTCGAGCAGGTGCCGCATGCCTCGCTGGACGATCACCGCGCCTGGGTCGACCGGCTCGTCGGCATGGCGCGCACGACGACGGCGATCGGCGTCACGATCCTGGCGCTCGTCCTGTGTGCACTGGTGCTGACGGTGATCTTCGCGACGCGCGGCGCCATGGCCGGCAATCAGCACATTATCGAGGTGCTGCATTTCGTCGGGGCCCGCGGCGCCTTCATCGCGCAGCAGTTCCAGACCCGTTTCCTGTTGTCCGGCATCTGGGGCGGGGTGGCCGGCGGCGGCGGTGCGGCGCTCGTTTTCATGCTGGTCAGCTGGTGGTCGGCGCGCAACATCATCACGCCGGAAGGCGAGCAGGCCTCCGCCTTTTTCGGCGACTTCGCCATCGGCGTATGGGCCTATGCGGGTGTGCTCGGCGTGATTGTCCTTGTCGGCTTCCTGACGGCGCTGACGACGCGAATCACGGTGCTGCAGACGCTGCGCGATATCGACGGACGCAGTGCCGATCCCGGACGGCTGGATTGAACAGCCGGAAAATCGCCGGCTCAAATCGATTTTGGTCGTCTTACGCGACGCGGGGCATGCATTTTGCCTATGCCGCGCCCCAATTCGGCGGTATCGCATTTTGAATGAGTGACGCGACTGACACCGAGGGGCGTGGTGGATCGGCAGATTTCACGGGGGCATTGATGGCGAGGAAGCAGCAGGCTTCTCGCCGGAGATACCGGCTTGTCCGCCTCGCGGCCATCGCCTCGGCGCTGTGTCTTGCGCTTTATGCCGCGGGCTTCGCCGTCTTCCTTTCCGAGGTGTCGTTCTATCGCAAGGATGCGCCCGATACGCGCGCCGACGGCATCGTCGTCCTGACCGGCGGCGTCGCGCGTGTCGACGAGGCGGTGAAGCTGCTCAACGCGAAGAAGGGCGAGCGGCTGCTGATCAGCGGCGTGCACCCGTCCGCCTCGCGCGCGGTTCTGGCGAAAACCTTCGCCGTCGACGAAGACCGGTTCAACTGTTGCGTCGACGTCGATCACGAGGCGCTCGACACGGTCGGGAACGCCATCGAAACCGCCGACTGGGTCGCCGAGCATGGCTATCGCTCGCTGCTCGTCGTCACCAATGACTACCATATGCCGCGCAGCCTGCTCGAACTTCACAGCACTCTCGATGGTGTCAAGCTGATCCCGCATGCCGTCGTCGCCAGCCAGCATGAAAGCGACACGGCGGCTGAGGAGGCGAGCCGTTACCGGGTGCTGCTGGGCGAATATGTGAAATATTCCGCCGCCCGGCTTCGCACGCTGGTCGCCCCGCATCTCGGCGCCGGTGAAGAGGTGCACAGGGCCGCGATGACTGCTTCCGAATAACGCTGGCCCCGGTTAAACCTTTGCGTTAGGCGGCATGGCCGTGTATCGCGGGACCGGATTTTTCCGAACGCATCCGGGTATGAGCTTGCTGGTTCTTCGATCCTTCCTTTTCAATTTCCTGTTCTACACGGTCACGCTCGTCGAGATGATCGTGTTCTCGCCCTTCTTCTTCCTCGCTCCGCGCAAGAAGGCCTGGTTCGTGCCGAAATTCTGGGCGCGCACGCATCTGTGGCTGATGAAGCTGGTCGTCGGGACCGACCATGTGGTGATCGGCAAGGAGAAGCTGCCCGAGGGCAGCTATATCCTCGCGCCGAAACACCAGTCGGCCTGGGATACATTCGCCTGCCTGCCCTGGTGGCCGGACCCGGTCTTGATCCTCAAGCGCGAACTGATGTGGGTGCCGCTGTTCGGCTGGTATGTCGCCAAGATGGACATGATCCCGATCGACCGCGGCAATCGGTTCAAGGCGATCGAGTCGGTCAATCGCGGGGCGTTGCGTGCCGTCGGGCGGGGCCGCCAGATCATGATCTATCCGGAAGGCACGCGCCGCCCGCCCGGCGCCGAGCCCAAATACAAGATGGGTATCGCCAATCTCTATGAGCGGCTGAACGTTCCGGTCGTGCCGATCGCGCACAATGCCGGGCTCTATTGGCCGCGGCGTTCCTTCATGCGCTATCCCGGCACGATCAAGGTCGAGGTGCTCGATCCGATCATGCCCGGCCTCGACCGCGACACCTTCCACCGGACGCTGGTAGAGCGCATCGAGACCGCCTGCGACCGGCAATTGCTGGAACTGGCGGACGATCCGAACGCGCCGCCATTCCCGGAGACGGCGAAGAAACGCGTCGCCGAATTGAGGGCCGCGGCGGTCAGCCGAACTGGTGAGGCGTGACCTCCAGGCGCTGCCGTATGCCGGCAACGACATGTTCCAGCCAGTGATCGCGAATGCCGAGCGTGCGGATATGCTCGGCGGTGTTGATCACGTAATCCTCGTTCGGCCCCATGCCGCCGACAGCGCCGCAGACGCGCGTCACCGCCTCCTCGACCTCCAGCCTTCCGGCATATTGGCCATGCGCCCGGTCCGCGACATAGGCGATGCCGGGGACGATCCGTCCGTCGTCGAGCGCCAGCGTGCCGGTTCGTTCCAGATAGACATTGGTGACGAGTTCGCGTTCGCGCAGATAGGCCATGACCGGCCCGTGCTTTTCGCCCTCGACCCGGAAGGCGACGCCGACGCAGGAGCCACCCCGGTCGAGCCCCATGACGAGGCCCGGGCGCTCGGGCGTGCCGCGATGTTCGTAGGAGGCGATGCACAGGCTGCGGTGGTAGCCGAACAGCCGCGCGCGGCGCCGTTCCACATGGTCGAAGCCCGGCTTCCACATCAGCGACGCGTAGCCGAATACCCAGAAATCTTCCATAAGCACTTATTCATTCCACAATCGCGGGCGATGGGCGTCTAGCATGGCACAGAACAAAGAAAAACCGCGCTACAATGCCGGCCGCCGCATTCGCTGGCTGGGCGTCGCGATCATCGTCGCCGTCATCGCCTATTCCGGCGGATGGTACTGGCTGGCCGGCCAGGTGGAGACGCAGGCGTCCGGCTTTGTCGAGGAGCAGCGCGGGCTCGGTCTCGCCATCGATTGCGCCGACCGTGACGTTCGCGGCTATCCGTTCCGGCTCGAAATCTTCTGCACCTCGCTCGACATGGAGCGCCCCGCCGAGGGGCTGACCGTCGAAGCTGGCGCGTTTCGCAGCGCGGCGCAGGTCTACGAGCCGAATCGCATCTATGCCGAACTGGACGCCCCGGTTTCGGTGATGAGCCCCGTTCTCGGTCGGGTTAACGCCGACTGGACGCTGGGCCGCGCCACAGCGACCCTTGCCGAACCCTTGCCGGAGCGCCTCTCGGTCGCCGTCGACAATCTCGACCTGTCCTTCGCCGGGCTGCAAAAAGCGCTGACGGCGACACTTGCCGAGGCCCATATGCGCACGCAGGACGAGGAACTCGATCTGGCGCTTCGCTATGAGGGCCTGACCATTGATCCCCGCCTCGTCGACAACCGGATTCTGCCGGCCCTTTCGGGCGACGCAGACCTTCGGCTGAAAGATGGCGTCGCGCTGGCGACCCAGGGTGTCTCGACGCTGCGTGGTGTTGCGGGCGAAATCCACCGCCTCGCCCTGCTGCTGACGCCCGAGCGCGGCTTCCTCGTCAGCGGACCGTTCGAGATCGGCGCGGACGGGCTGATCGACGCGACGCTGAAAATCACCATCGTCGATCCCGCCGGCTTTGCCGCGGCGATGAAGCCGGTGTTCCCGGAATATGCCAGCCAGATCGATCTGGTCGCGTCCGGGCAGAAACAGGCCGGGCCTGACGGCACGCCGGAGCTGCAATTGCCGATCAGTATCCGTGACGGCCGCGCCGCGCTGGGTTTCATCCCGCTCGGCAATATCCCGCCGCTCGAATAGCTCTACTCTGTGTAGCGCCCGCTGATGAAGTCGGGCTTGCTCACCGGCACGCCATTGTGGCGCAGCACGGCGAAGGCCATCGCAACGTGAAAAAAGAAATTCGGCAGGGCGAAGCTCAGCATGTAGTCGCGCGCGGTGAAGGTCACCTCGTGGTCGGGCCGGGTGAGCACGACCTTGGTGTCCTCGCGGCCGTCCATGGCGTCCCTCGGCACCGCGTCGAGATAGCCGAGTGTGCGGACAATGCGGGCCTCCAGATCGTCGAAGGTCTTTTCCGTTGCGGGAATGTCGAGAGGCTCGATCGCCGCGACCCGCACTGCCGTCAACCTCGCGGCGTCGCAGGCATGCTGCACCTGGCCGATCAGTGACGGCATCTCCGGATAGAGGCTGGCAGTCAGGATCTCGTCATGCTCAAGCCCGGTCTCGTCCGCCCAGGTCCGCGCCTTCTCGAGAAAGGCGGACATGTTCTGCAATGCGCGTGAAAAGACCGGAATGCTGACGTCGTAGAGCGAGAGGGTCATGATCGGCCTTTCAGAGCGGGACTTGGGCTAGTCGCCGTCCTGCGCATTGATCCTGGCGATTTCGGGGTGGCGGCCGAAGTCCGGGGCATCGACCTCCTGGCCGGCCTCGATGATCGAGCGGCGCACGGCGCGGGTGCGAGCGAACAACTCGAAGAGTTTTTCGCCGTCGCCCCAGCGGATCGCCCTTTGCAGCGAGGCGAGGTCTTCCGAGAACCGCCCCAACATTTCGAGGATCGCGTCCCGGTTCGACAGGCAGACATCGCGCCACATGGTCGGGTCGGACGCTGCGAGACGGGTGAAGTCACGGAAACCGGAGGCCGAATATTTGATCACTTCCGATTTCGACACCGCCTCGAGATCGTCCGCCGTGCCGACGATGTTGTAGGCGATGATATGCGGCAGATGCGAGACGATGGCGAGCACACGGTCGTGATGCTCCGGGTCCATCGTGTCGACCTTCGAGCCGCAGGCTGTCCAGAATTCCGTCAGCTTCGCGACAGCGGCGGGATCGGCGTCCGGCGGCGGCGTGAGGATCGTCCAGCGGCCCTCGAACAGGGAAGCGAAACCGGCATCGGGGCCGGAATGCTCGGTGCCGGCGATCGGATGGCCGGGGATGAAATGGACGCCCTCCGGCACGTGCGGGGCGACATCGCTGACCACGGTGCCCTTAGTGGAGCCGACATCGGTCAGGATCGCGCCTTGCTGCAAATGCGGACCGATCTCCGCTGCGACCGTGCCGCAGGCGCCGACCGGGATCGACAGGATGACCAGATCGGCACCCTTCACCGCTTCGGTGGCGTCCGTCTCGTAGCGGTCGCCGAGCCCCAGCTCTTCCGCACGTTTGAGCGTTTCGGCACGGCGCGTCTGGACGACGATCTCACCGGCGAGCCCCTTGCGGCGGATGGCGTGGGCGAGCGACGAGCCGATCAGGCCAATGCCGATCAGCGCGACGCGCGCGAAAAGCGGTTCCTTGTCCGGCATCGCTCAGGCGCGGCCCATGAACTCGGTGAGCGCGGCGATGACTCCCTCATTCGCCTCGGCAGAGCCGATTGACATGCGCAAGGCGTTCGGCAGGCCATAGGCGGCGACGGCGCGCAGCACATAGCCGCGATCGGTCAGCCAGGCGTCGGCGGCCTCGGCGGAATGCGCCGGATCGTCATCGGGGAAGTGGATCAGGATGAAGTTTCCGACACTTGGCGTCACTTTCAAACCGATCCCGTTCAGCGCATTGCTGACGACCGGCACCCATTGCTCGTTGAAGAGCGCCGCCTCGTCGACATGCCGGCGGTCGCGGATCGCCGCCGAACCGGCCGAGATCGCCGCCGAATTCAGGTTGAACGGGCCGCGAACACGGTTGAGCGCGTCGACGATATGGGCCGGTCCGTACATCCAGCCGATACGCAGCGCCGCGAGGCCGTGGATCTTCGAGAAGGTCCGCGTCATCACGACGTTTTCATTGTCGGAGACGAGTTCGACGCCGGCCGAATAGTCGTTGCGGCGGACATATTCGGCATAGGCCGCGTCGATCACCAGCAGGACGTTTTTCGGCAGGCCCGCATGCAGGCGCTTGACCTCGGATTCCGGCAGATAGGTGCCTGTCGGATTGTTCGGGTTGGCGAGGAACACCATTTTCGTACGCTCGGTGACGCGTTCCAGGATGGCGTCGACATTCGCGGTGAGGTCCGTCTCGGGCGCGACGACCGGAACGGCGTCGTTCGCAAGGATCTGGATCTTGTAGACGAGGAAGCCGTGCTGGGTGAAAATCGCCTCGTCGCCGGGCTTCAGATAGATATGGGCGAGCAGTCCGAGCAGTTCGTCGGATCCGTTGCCGCAGATCAGGTTGTCCGGGTTGAGGCCATGCGCTTCGGCTATCGCCTTGCGCAGTTCGGTCGAGGCCCCGTCGGGGTAGAATTCCAGCGTTTCGGCTTCGGCCTTGTAGGCCTCGATTGCCGCGGGGCTGGCGCCGAGCGGGGACTCGTTGGACGACAGCTTGTGCAGCTTCACGCCCGCCTTCGCCTTGCTCTTGCCAGGCACATAGGCCGCGATCTCCAACACGCCGGAATTCGGGACGGGACGCTGCGGGGTTTCGGGCGCGGACATCGCTTTGGACTTTCCTGTAAAAAATGAGGTGCGGTTGCAGACCGCAGGGCAATAGCGCCAGCCCGTGCAAATGTCGAGAAGGTCGGTTCAGTCGATTGCGCGCGCGGCGCCCTGCGGGGCGAGCACGGGGACGAAGACGCGGCGCGACTGGCGGGCGGCGACCGGCAGGCCCTGGAACATGCGTTTGTGCGCCTCGATGATCAGCACGCCGGAAAAAACCGGCCAGAAACGCAATCCCATCCGTTCGATCTGGTAGGAGATACGCAACAGCGACCGGACCCTCACCGGCGGGAAGGCCAGCGCCTCGGTCATCGCGCCGGGGGTGAAATTCGCGTCGCGCAACAGCTTGGCGATCTGCCCGCGCGAGAAGGGCCGGCCGGTGCCGAAGGGCGTGTGCTCGAAGCGCGCCCACATGCCGCGCCGGTTCGGCACGACGAGGACCAGCTTTCCGTTCGGGGCGAGCACGCGCCAGGCCTCCATCAGCGTCTCTCGCGGATTTTCTGCATGTTCCAGCGCATGTACCATGAGGATGCGGTCGATGGCGGAATCGGGCAGCGGCAGTTCCTCGTCGAAGACCAGCGCCGAGCGCGACGGCCCACTGCGAGGCCATTTGATCGCGCCCTGCGCCGCCAGCATGAAGGACAGCGTTCGCTCCGTGTCGCTCTCGAACCGGTCGAGCCAGGGCCGCGCATAGCCGAGCCCGAGCAGCCGCTCGTTCGGCATGGGCGACCAGATGCGCGTCAGCCCCATACCGATGGAGCGCGTCGCCATCTCGCCGAGCAGGCTGTGATAGAAGCTGCGGATCTCAACGATATCCATATGCACTCTCGTCACGCTCCCGCCGGTTGCGTCCACCTCCGACAGGTGCAACAAATCCCGTCGCGGGGCAATGGCCGCCGTCACGAAAGGGAGAATGCCAAGGTGTTGCAGATCGAACAGTTCACCTGCCTGTCGGATAATTTCGGCGTGCTCATCCACGATCCGGAAAGCGGGCGGACGGCGAGCATCGACGCGCCCGAGGCCGCGGCGATCGTCGATAGGCTCGACGCTAAGGGCTGGACGCTGACGGACATCATGACGACGCATCACCATCACGACCATGTCGGCGGAAATCTCGAGCTCAAGGAGCGTTACGGCTGCCGCATCACCGGGCCGAAGGGCGAGGCCGACAAGATCCCCGGCATCGACGAGGCGGTCGGCGAGGGCGACGTGTTCTCTTTCGGCCCGTTCGATTTCGAGGTCTTCGAGACGCCGGGACACACCGCCGGGCATATCGTCTATTATTCGCCGAAAGCCGGGCTTCTGTTTGCCGGCGACACGCTGTTCTCGATGGGCTGCGGACGGTTGTTCGAGCGCGGCGCGCCGGAGATGTGGTCCGGGCTGAAGAAACTGAAGGCGCTGCCGGCGGAAACGATGCTCTATTGCGGTCACGAATATACGCTGTCGAACGCGCGTTTCGCGCTCTCCGTCGATCCGGACAACCACGCGCTTCAGGCGCGCGCCGCCACGGTCGAGCGGCTTCGCTCCGAGGGCAAGCCGACCCTACCGGTGCCGCTGGCGACGGAATACAAGACGAGTCCTTTCCTTCGACCCGACGATCCGGCGATCCGCACCCATCTCGGTATGGCGGACGCCAGTGACGAGGATGTCTTCGCCGAGATCCGCAAGCGCAAGGACAATTTCTGAGGCCGTCATGCAGAACCTTGCCGCCGAGCGGATAAAGAAGGAACTCGGCCTGAAGCCGCATCCGGAAGGCGGCTGGTATGCCGAATCCTTCCGCGACAAGGATGGCGCGGACGGGCGCGGGCATTCCACAGCGATCTATTTCCTGCTCGAGGCCGGCGACGTGTCGCATTGGCACCGTGTCACCGACGCGGCGGAAGTCTGGCACTTCTATGCCGGGGCGCCACTTGTGATCACCCTGTCGAAGAACGGCCATGATGCGCAGGCCTTCCGGCTGGGAGCCAATCTCTCGATGGGCGAGCGCCCGCAGATCGTCGTGCCCGCCAATTGCTGGCAGACGGCGACGTCGCTCGGCGCGTGGACGCTGGTCGGCTGCACCGTCGCGCCGGGCTTCGATTTCGCGAAATTCGAGCTCGCCCCGCCCGACTGGCGGCCGACGCCGCGCGCGCCACGGGGCGGCTAGGCCAGAAACACACCCAGCACGCCGAACAGGATCAGCACCTGCGCGGCGAAATAGGTGATCCAGACCGCAGGGCCGGCGAACTGCCGGAACGCGCTGTCGGGCTTCATCAGGAAGCGCTCCGCCGCGAGGATCGAGTCTGAAACCATGAAGCTCGCGGCGCCGGCGACGATCAGACCCGCGCCATTCCAAAGCGAAGCCAGCCCCATGATCAGGATCACGGCGACATAGACCGACACGGGCCAGCGCAATTCGCCGGTGACGGGAAACAGCCTGCGGCCCATGCCGAGCGCGATCGCCACCATGGCGACGCCGACAATCGCCAGCAGCCATTGCGGAAGCGCGTTCTCCGGCTGGGGAAGCGCCACGAAGAGGACGATATAGGCGATATGGCCGGCCAGGAACGCCGCCAGACCGGCGAGAAAGAAGCGCTTGTCCATCTGTTCGATGGCAAGGAAGAAATCGCCCGCCGCGCACAGCATCAGCGCCAGCGTCAGCAGCCACGGTCCGCCGGCCGAGGCAGACAGGCCGGCCAGCATCGTCACCGACAAGGTTTTCGCGACGACCTTCAGCGGCGTGTTGCGGCGCTGTCCGTAGAACATGTAGCCGGCCGCCAGCAGCAAGGCGAGCAGCAGCGTGCCGTTCTCGGTGTTGGTCACTCCGCCCTCAAATGGCAGCATTCTTCCTCCTCCGGGCGAGGAACAGGTCCTTCGCCGCGATCGCCGCGCCGCCGGTGATCAGCAGGCAGGCGATCGCGATCGCCCAACTCGCCTGCGACATGCCGACGGCAATCAGGATGATGGTCGAAATCAGCGGCGCCGCATAGCTCGACGCGCCGAGCACCTGGATATCGCCATGCTTGACGCCGTAATCCCAGACATAGAAGGCCGCGCCCACCGGAAGCGCGCCGAGGCCGGCGACGGCGAGCCATTCTGTCGATCCCTGCGGCCAGACGGTCGTTTCCAGCGCCAGATGGGCGAGTGCCGAGAGGATCGCCGTCGCAAGGCAGTACCAGGCGACGATGTCGGTCGGTACGGCGGAGAAGCGCCGTGACAGGAGCGAATAGGACGACCATGTGAAGGCCGCGGCGATGGCGATGGCGTAGCCGTAGAGATATTCGGTCTTTAGCGAGAAGCCTTCGCCGCCCGTGACGATCAGCGCCGTGCCGGCAAAGCCGCAGGCGACACCGACAAGGTGGTGCCAGCCGAGCCTCTCTCCCGGCATCAATGCCGAGCCGGTGACGATCAGCATCGGCCAGAGATAGCAGATCAGGCTCGCTTCGACCGCCGGCGCATGGCGCAGGGCGGTGAAATAAAGGAAGTGGTACCCGAACAGCCCGCCGATGCCGAGCGCATAGGCCTGCCACGGGATCGATGCGCGCTGCGTCCGGCGGTTCCTGCGCCGCATATTGGCGGCAAAGCCGATCGCCGCGCCGATGGCGAAGCACATGGCCGAAAGCTGGAACGGCGGAACAGTGCCCGAGGCGGCGGTGAACAAAGCGAGCAGCGCCCACATCAGAACCGCGCTGAAGCCGATCAGCGTGGCGATGAAGCGCTTGCGGTCCGGGGCCTGTTCTGCGGCGATCTCACTCATGCGCTTCCCGTCGCCGGGCGCCGCCGCAAAGTCAAGACCTCTGCATCTGCCGGGAGAGCGGCCTATTTGGCGGATATCTCGAAACGCGTTGCATAGACGCGCACCGGACCGATCTGGGTGGAGGCGGTCGCCCTGAGCGGGGCATAGACGCCTGTGCCCTCGATCGTTGCAAAGGCGATGTCCGCGCGGCCATGATCGCGCAGCCAGGCGATCTCCTTGCGGCCTTCGTGATAGCCGGAAACCGGCTTGAACGTGGCCCGGCACGTCACGGCGTCGCCGCTCCGTCCGCCGACCGACCATGGGACGATGCGCAGGAAGGTGAGCTTGACGTCGAGGCGCATCGCGCCGTCGAAGACGCGGATGGTCCGGTCGCAGACTTCGCCGGGGGCGTTGGCCGGGATCAGCAGCGCGCTGATCGGGTCGATGGCGCCCTTCAGCTGCGCGGCCGTCACCTCGATCCAGTCCTCGCGCTTCTTGACCTTCGGTTCGTTGACCGTCGAGGCGACGCCGCCCCTGGCGAAGCCGATCTCGGTCAGCTGTTTTTCGTCGCCGGATGTGTAGTTCAGCGTGAATTTGCGCGCCTCGATCCGGTCCGCGGCGATTTGCCCGGCAACCGTCACGCTGCCGCTGGTCGGCTGGAACATCGCCAGCAGGCCCTTGGCGGACATCGACCCGGTCATCCGGTAGCGGTCCGGGCCGATTTCGGTTTCGAAGCGCGACGTGCCGACGGGCAGGCCGAGCACGGTGATCGCATAGTCGGACCGGTAGACCGTCGTCTCGGCACGGGAAATTCCTGGATGAAGGGCGGCGCAAAGAAAAAGGGCCGCTGCAAGCGTCCGGCGCATGGCGTATGACCTCTGATGTGTCCCTTCGCTCCGGGCTTTGCGGCGCAATCGCGGCATTTCCGTGATCTTGCGCATTCGAGCGCGCAAAATCGCCCATGACGGTTGACGAAAATGCCGGTTGTCACTATAGGACCGTGACTTTTCCGCAGATGACGCATGTCTCCGGCGACGCCGCCAAGTCCGGCGCGACAGGAAACGGCGTTGGTGCTGTGGTTCGTAGCAACCGAATTTGAAGGTGGAAACCCATGTCTCGCGCATGCGAACTGACCGGCAAGGCAGTCCAGTCCGGCAACAATGTGAGCCACGCCAACAACAAGACCCGGCGCCGGTTCCTCCCCAATCTTTGCCACGTCACGCTGATTTCCGAAGCGCTCGGCCAGAGCTACCGCTTCAAGGTTTCGGCCTCGGCGCTGCGCACGGTCGAGCATCGCGGCGGCCTCGACGCCTTCCTCGCCAAGGCGAAGGAAGCCGAGCTTTCGCAGCGCGCACGCCTGCTCAAGCGCCAGATCGCCAAGAAATCCGCTGGCCAGGCCGCCTGATTTCAGGCGCCTGACGGTGTGACATTCGCAGGCCGGCTTGCCGGCCTGTTTCATTTCGTACTCCAACTGGTGGCATCACCCAGGATAAAAAAATGCTCAAGGCACAGTCTTATCTTCCGTTCATTCTCGCGATGTGCGCGGTCGTCGCCGCATCGAACTATCTGGTCCAGTTCCCGGTCCAGGCAACGCTCGGCGGCGTCAATCTCGCCGATCTGCTGACCTGGGGCGCGTTCACCTATCCCGTCGCCTTTCTCGTCACCGACCTGACCAACCGGCGCTTCGGCCCGGCGGCAGCCCGTGTCGTCGTGATCTCGGGCTTCGTGCTGGCGGTCGCGCTGTCGATCTGGCTGGCAACGCCGCGCATCGCCATCGCGTCGGGCTCGGCCTTCCTGGTCGCGCAGCTTCTCGATGTCGCCGTGTTCCAGCGCCTGCGCCAGTCGGCCTGGTGGAAGGCGCCGCTGATCTCGTCGCTGATCGGCTCGGTGATCGACACGATCCTGTTCTTCGGCGTCGCGTTTTCAGCTGGCTTCGCCTTCCTCGATACCGGTTTTGGCCTCGAAGACGGCTCGCTGGCCTTCCCGGTTCCGTTTCTGGGGATCGGTGGCGAGGTGCCGCTCTGGCTGTCGCTTGGCTCCGGCGATTTCTGCGTGAAGATCCTCGTCGCGCTGGTGCTGCTTGCGCCCTACAAGGTGCTGCGCGGCCTCATCATGGACCGGTCAGCCGTACCCGCCTGATCGTCAGGACGCCGCGCCGTCCTTGCCCACCAGCCGGAACTCCAGCAGCAAATTGCGCTGCAGGATGGAATGGTTGTCGTCTGACACCAGCGTCAGGCGCGGCGTTCCGTTCGGATCGATGGTGACGGACAGGCCTTCCATATTGTCGATCTGGTAGAGCAGGTCGGCCTCCAGCAGGATCTCGCCGTCCACCGTCGCGCCCTTCGCGATATCCGTCCCGTGTATCCGGCGTAGCCGCATGGCGACGCCGTCCGACATGTTGAAGCGCCGTTCGAGCAGGATCATGTCTCCGTCCGGCAGGAAGTCGCCGTCGGTAATGTCGAAGTCGCCGATGCGCTTCACCGAGAATTCGAAGCTCGATCCGTCGCGGCGGCGGACGAAAGCCATGATATTGCGGTTCTTGTCGAGACTCTTCTCGCTGATGCCGACCAGCGCGCCGGCATAGGGCAGGCCGTCCGGCGCGACGGCGACCGTCTCGAAACCGCGATTGCTGCGCAGTTCCCGCAAATCCACCGGCGGCTCGTATTGGCGCTGCAGGACGGGAAATCCGTCCTTGCCGAGTTTCAGTTCGGCGATCCGGTGGACCCGTTCGAAACTGACATAGGCGTCATCCCCGGACACCGTCATTCCCTCGGCGTCGGTCAGCCATTTGCCCCGCCCGAATTCGGTCATTTCCCGCATGGAGACATCGCCAAGCCCGGTCGCCCGCCCGGTCGCGTCCCGCTCGATGCGGCCCTCGTACCAGAAACCGGTATCGGCGACGCCGAGAATACGGGACTGATCTCCGAAGACATGGATGGCGGACAGGGCGCCGAAATGGCGCGACGAGCCGTTCATCTCCAGCCCGCCGGCAAATTCGAGTTCGCCGAAACGCTGCTGGCTGGAGCCGATGCGGAAATTGGCGATCTGACGGGAGCTCACGTCCATGGTGATGGTGCCGGGCGCGGCCTGGGCGGCTGACGCGGCAAACAGGACGGCAAGCGCGAGGGCGCGCAATGGCCGAAGCGGCATCAGCCCGCCTTGCGCTGGCGGCTGTCGCGCGCCTTCTGTTCCTCGAACAGGGCGGCAAGCTGCTCGGTCATCGCGCCGGCCAGTTCCTCCGCATCGACGATGGTGACGGCGCGGCGATAGTAGCGCGTCACGTCATGACCGATGCCGATGGCGAGCAGTTCGACGGAGGAGCGGGTCTCGATCTCCTCGATCACGGCGCGAAGATGCCGTTCGAGATAGTTGCCCGGATTGACCGACAGCGTCGAATCGTCGACCGGCGCGCCGTCGGAGATCATCATCAGGATCTTGCGCTGCTCGGGCCGCGCGGCCAGACGCCGCCACGCCCAGGTCAGCGCTTCGCCGTCGATATTCTCCTTCAGCAGGCCCTCGCGCATCATCAGGCCGAGATTGCGCCTCGAGCGGCGCCAGGGCGCGTCGGCGCTCTTGTAGATGATGTGGCGCAGATCGTTCAGGCGGCCGGGCTCGGCCGGCTTGCCGTTCTTCAGCCAAGCCTCGCGCGCCTGTCCGCCCTTCCAGGCCCTCGTGGTGAAGCCGAGGATCTCGACTTTGACGCCGCAACGCTCCAGCGTGCGGGCCAGGATGTCGGCGCAGGTGGCCGCGACCGTGATCGGACGGCCGCGCATCGAACCGGAATTGTCAAGCAGCAGCGTGACGACCGTGTCGCGGAAGGTCGTGTCGCGCTCGCGCTTGAAGGACAACGGCGCAAATGTGCCGGCCATTTCGTCGATGATGATGCGGGGCAGGCGGGCCGGGTCGAGATAGCCTTCCTCGAGATCGAAATCCCAGGAGCGGTTCTGCTGCGCCATCAGGCGGCGCTGCAGCCGGTTGGCGAGACGCCCGACGACGCCCTGAAGATTGGCGAGCTGCTTGTCGAGGAAGGCGCGCAGGCGTTCCAGCTCGGCCTCGTCGCAGAGCTCTTCCGCGGTGATCGTCTCGTCGAATTCGGTCGAATAGACCTTGTAGTCGATGCCCGACAGGATGTCGTTATAGGTCTGGTCGGGGCGGATCGCCTCGCCAGGCTCCTCGGCGTCGGCATCGAGGTCTTCCTCCATGTCGTCCGCGGTCGCGTCCGAGGCGTCCATCTCGCCGGCCTCGGGCTGCTCGCTCTCGGCCTGGCTTTCCTCGGCCTCGGACTGTTCCTCGCCGCTGTCTTCCTGGCTGCCGCCTTCGGTATCCTCGTCGGCTTCCGGCTCGTCGTCATTCTCGTCGTCGGACTCGTCCGGCTCCTCGCCGGCCATCTCGTCGGCGAGTTCCATCGAGACCAGCATGTCGCGCACGGCGCGGGCAAAGGCGTTCTGGTCGTCGATTGTCGCTTCCAGATTAGCGAAGTCTTCGCCGGCCTTGTCGTCGATCCAGTCGCGCCACAGATCGGCGACCGCGGCGGCGCCGGGCGGCGTCGGCCGACCGGTCAGCTTCTCGCGGACGATCAGCGCGACGGCCTCGGACAGCGGCGCCTGCTCGCGTTCGGTGACGGTGGCGAGATTGGCGCGGGTGAACTTGTCGTCGATCATCGCCGTGATGTTGTCGCCGACACCCGGCATGCGGCGCGCGCCGATCGCCTCGACACGGGCCTGCTCGACGGCGTCGAAGACGGCGCGGGCATCCGCCCCGTCAGGCGCTGTCTGGGCATGGATGCGCGGATTGTGGCAGGCGGTTCTGAGCGCCATGGAATCGCCGACGCCGCGCGTCACCATTACGTCGTTTTGCGTGATGCGCTTGGGCAATTCGGGCAGGCGGGCATGCTTGCCGGCAAAGGCCGGCTTGTCGGCCGCGAAGACGACTTCCAGCTCCGGTTCGCCCGCCATGGCGCGCATGCAGGCCGTCACCGCGCGCTTGAAGGGCTCGGTGTCGACCGGCTTGGCCGGCTTCTTGCGGTAATTGTCGCCGGGACCTGCCATGGCTGCCTGCGCTGCCGCCTAGCTCAGAACGACGTTCGCGGCGCTTTCGGCCAGTTCCTCGCCGAAGCAGCGCTGGTAGAATTCCGCCACGAGCGACCGTTCCAGGTCGTCGCACTTGTTGAGGAAGGTCAGCCGGAAGGCGAAGCCCACATCCTTGAAGATGTTCGCGTTCTCCGCCCAGGTGATGACGGTACGCGGGCTCATCACGGTCGACAGATCGCCGTTCTTGAAGGCTTCGCGCGTCATGTCGGCGAGACGGACCATGTTGTTGACGATCTCGCGGCCCTTGGCGTCCTGGTAGTGCTTGGCCTTGGCCAGGATGATCTCGACTTCCTTGTCATGCGGCAGGTAGTTCAGCGTGGTGACGATGGACCAGCGGTCCATCTGCGCCTGGTTGATCTGCTGCGTGCCGTGATAGAGGCCGGTCGTATCGCCGAGGCCGACCGTGTTGGCCGTGGCGAACAGGCGGAAGGCCGGGTGCGGACGGATGACGCGGGACTGGTCGAGCAGGGTCAGGCGGCCCGCGGATTCCAGCACGCGCTGGATGACGAACATCACGTCCGGGCGGCCGGCGTCGTATTCGTCGAACACGAGCGCGACATTGTGCTGATAGGCCCAGGGCAGGATGCCGTCGCGGAATTCGGTGACCTGCTTGCCCTCATGGACGACGATGGCGTCCTTGCCGACTAGGTCGATACGGCTGACATGGCTGTCGAGGTTGATGCGCACGCAGGGCCAGTTCAGCCGTGCCGCGACCTGCTCGATATGGGTCGACTTGCCGGTGCCGTGATAGCCCGAGACCATCACGCGGCGATTATGCGCGAAGCCGGCGAGAATGGCGAGCGTCGTCGCGCGGTCGAAAATGTAATCGGGATCGATCTCCGGCACATAGGCGTCCGCGTCCGAATAGGCCGGCACCTCCATGTCGACATCGATGCCGAACACCTTGCGCACATCGACTTGCGTGTCCGGCAGATTGGCGATGTCGAGTTCCATCTTGTTCATGTCTTTCCTTACCGCGGTTTCTCACACCGCACGCGATTGTTCATGGTCGCAAAAGTCTGGCTTCGGCAGTTAGCACAGCCCGGCTGTCTTCAACAATTGGTAGGCCTGCACAACTTCGCGGAAACGTTCCTCGGAGGCGCGGTCGCCGCCATTTGCATCCGGATGGTGCTTTTTGACCAGAGCCTTGTACTGCGTCTTGATGTCCTCGGCGGTGGCGGACGCCTTAAGGCCGAGCGTCGCCATCGCCTTGGCCTCGAGCGGCTTCAGCTTGCGGACCAGCGGGATGGCGGCATTGGCGCGCCAGTTCGGGTCGCGCATGCGCATCGAGCGCGCGGAGCCGGACTTCATGTCGGAAAAGACCGGCGCAGTCGCGTTGGCGTCCATGCGCTGCGTGCCCATCTTCCATGTCGGACGGTTGCCGGTCAGCGCGTCCTTCTGGAACTTCGCGATCTCGTCATCGCCGAGGCCGGAGAAGTAATTGTAATTCTTGTTATATTCGCGCACGTGGTCGATGCAGAAATGCAGGTACTGGCCTTCGCGGTCGCGACCGGCCGGCGCCTTGTGGGTGCCGGGCTTCTCGCAGCCGGCCCATTGGCAATTCTGCGCAGTCGATTCCTCGACACGCTTCTTTTTCTTCTTTCCGTCCGGATTGATGCGGATGGAATCGAAATATTTCGAAGTAGGCTTCATATGACCATGGTTATGGGGCGGCTGTCCGCCTCAAACAAGCATTGACAGTGGAAGATTCAACGCGGCAATTGCCGGTACGGCGCCCAAAAGGGACGCACTGGTTTACCCGTCAAAGCGCAGAGTGGCAAGGTAAGAAGCAAATGGGTCCGATTGAAGAACGCATCGTGAGAAAAATCGAGGAAAGCCTGGCGCCCGAGCGGATGGCCGTGATCAATGAGAGCCACCTGCATGCGGGCCATGCCCATGGACCGTCGGACGGGGCGGGCGAAACGCATTTTCGCGTCCGCGTCATCTCGCCCGCCTTCGAGGGCATGAGCCGGATCGAGCGCCATCGCACGCTCAATGCGCTGCTCACCCGGGAAATCGCCGACGGCGTTCACGCGCTGGCGCTGGAACCGTCCGCGCCGGGCGAAAATGTGCGCTGGTAGGCGTCCGTCAGTCGCAGGCGTAGAAGCCGCGATAGCCGACGGTCGGACCTTCCTCCAGGGCGAAGACCAACTCGGCATTGGAACGCCAGTCCGCATCGTCGCCGAGAGAACGAACGGTCATCGTCACGCCGGGCGCCCTGTAAATATTCGCGTCATCCGTCGCTTCGCCGCCCTCAAGCGGCACGATCACGCCGTTGAGTTTCATGACGGCGTCGCCGCCATCGCTACCCGTAAGGAGAATGGGGTCGGTTTCCGGACTGCGGTTGAAAGCGCAACGCACACCCTCGGAAAGGACGTTGTCCGCCTCCTCGTCGGTCAGGGGCGCCGGATCAAGCGTCGCGACCAGCGTGTTGTCGAGCGCATCGTCGACCGTGCCGACGGTCGCTGGTGGATCCTCGTAGACTTCCCGAACGGTGTTTCCGCCGGCCACATCGGCGATCAGGTAGCGCATCTCGGCTATCTCCTTGCGCTGTGCGCCGATAATTTCATCGGCCAGCTTGCGGACTCTCTGGTCGACTATCCCGGCCCGTTCCGAGGTCATGACGGCGATGGAATGGTGAGGAATCATCGCCCGCATGTAACTGGTTCCAGACACGGTCGCTTGACTCCTGACGAGCCAGAGGGACCCGGCGAAAACCACGATAGCGGACAGAAAGATCGCTATGTTGAGACCGGTGTTCCGATACATGCCCAGCATGAATGCGAGCATGACCAGCGCCATGGTCGCACCCATGAGAATTGCCATGTAGAGCCGTGTCTCTGAGAAGAAGAGGTGTTCGAAAGCATAGGTGTTCAGATACATCAGAATGAACATCACCACGGTCGAGGTGAGGATCATGAGTCCAAAGCGGACATATGACATTTTCGCCTCCATTCTCCGGCCAGATCTTCGGGCGGGGTTATGAGGACGCAATGCCGCGGACCCTTCATGGTTCCGTCGCGACCGCCCGCTGGCACGGTATGCTCGCCCGATATTCGCGACGTTCTGGCGAATGACTGCTACAGAAGCCGGTATCGGTCAGTGAATGCCGTTGGCACGTTGCAGCGCGCGCACATAGGCGACGATCTTGTCGATGTCTTCACCGTCGACGCTCTTGACCGCCGGCATGTCTCCGAAGGGCCAGTGATGCGCCCGCACGCCGCGCTGCGCCGCCAAGTGGAAGGCGGCGTCGCCATGATGGTTCGGTTCGTAGATGATGTGAACCAGCGGCGGCGCGACGCCGTCCTGACCGGCGGCGTTCTTGCCGTGACAGGACGCGCATTTTGCATTGAAGAGCGCCTCTCCCGCCGATGCTTCCCCGGACAGGTCCGGTACCGTCACCTCGACGAGCGGAGCGCCGGCCATCTCTTGCGGAGCCGGTTGCAGCGCAAATCGCCAGATCAGGATTGCCGCGACAGCAATCGCGGTTACCGCCAGAATGATGTTCCTTGCCAAGACCAGACGTCTCCCGCGCGAATGCAGCTAGCGCGAGCGGCCGAGCAGGAAGCCGACCGCCATGCCCGCCAGAAAGATCAGGAGGACGATCGCCAGCATCCCGAAACCCATGCCGAAAAAGCCTCCTTCGCCGAATCCGTACATCATCGTGAAGCCTCCTCTTTACGCCAAGTCACTCGACGCAAAGTCATAAAGGTTCCAGCAGGTGGAAGCTCAAGCGGGAAAACGGGTTACCGTTTCTTTGCCAGCATGGCGCGGTAGGAGCGTGTCTGCAGCGCGTCGGCCGACAGGCCGAGTTCGGCGGCCAGGTCATCGATCTTCGCCGCCCAGCCGGAAAGGCTCGCCTCGTCATCCGTCATGACGGCGAGTTCGACGAAGTCTCCAAGGCTCGGCACATGGTCCAGCGTTACGTGGAAATCGCCGAGGAACCAGATGTCGCGCTGCTTTTCCACGCGGTCGATCTCGTTGCAGCCCACTGCCGCCAGCATGGCGAGCGCCTTGTCGAAATCCTCCATGTCGGTGGCGATGCACTCGTCCGGCTTCGGTCCCTTGACGAACCACAGCACCCGGTTCGACGGTTGCATCGAGCGGACGACCTGCTGCTTGCCGGCGGCGGCCAGCCGGCCGTCCGGCCAGTCGAGGAAGATATCCGTTTCGCGGTTCGCCAGCGTGAAAGGCACCGCGCCGCGGCTTTCGATATCTGCCCGGATCCTTTCTGGATCGGCGACCGCATATTTGCGCTCGACCTCGAAGCGCCCGGCGAAATGATCGCCCGGGTCGGCGAGCATGCCCTTGGCGGCGAGGCCGGAGGAGGGGCTGTTCATGGGCGTATTGCTTTCCATCTTTGGGGTCCCGATTCGCCGTCTTGTAGCCGAGGGGAGGAGCGCCGGTCCATCGGTTGGGCGATGTTTCCCTATCCGTGTGTGGGCCAGACGCGGTGTTCGTCGTCGATGACGACGGCGTGGCGGTGTCGCCGGCCATGGGCGCCGCGCAGATGCGGATGGTCCGGCGGCAGGTCCGGGTGCTCATGGGCAATCTCGGACGGATCTCCCGCCGGCCAGATCGATAGCGCGAGGACCGAGGCGGCCAGCGCCAGCACGCCGAGGATCGCCATCGCCGCGCCCATGCCGAAGGCCTCGCCGGCCCAGCCGGCAAGCGGGTAGGTGACCAGCCAGCACGCATGCGACAGGGCGAACTGGGCAGCGAAGACGGCAGGCCTGTCCTCGGAATGCGCGGATCGCCTGAGCAGGCGGCCGGACGGGGTGAGGATGGCGGAATAGAGCGTTCCGCTCACCGCCCAGACGATCAGGAACGCGGTCCATGCAGGCAGGCCGTCGGCCAGCATCCAGATCGCGTTGCCCGTGGTCAGAGCGCCGAGCAGGGCGGCCGAAAGGATCATGACCATCCGGTCCGGCAGCCGGTCGAGCAGTCGGGGCAGCGCCAGCGCCGCGAGCATCGAGCCGCCGCCGAAGGCCGCCAGCGCCTGCGCGACCTCGGTATCGCCCGCCGCGTAGCCGGAGCGGACGACGACCACCGTATTGACGATGACGAAGGCGCCGGCCGCCGCGGCGGCCATGTTGAGCGCCAGCAATCCGCGCAGCCTCGGCGTTGCGAGATAGATGCGGGTGCCGCGCGTCAACCGTTCGAGGAAAGGCCGCGAAGCCGCCGTCTCCGGCCGTGCAGGGACGGCCGTGACCGTCACCAGCGCCGCGGAGCCGAGGAAGCCGATCACGGTGCCGCCGAAGAGCCAGTGATAGCTCATCACGGCAAGCAGGATACCGGCGAGGCCGGGGCTGACGAGGTTTTCCAGATCGTAGGCGAGGCGGGAAAGCGACAGCGCTTTCGTATAGTCCTTCTCGTCGGGAAGAATATCCGGGATGATCGCCTGGAAGGCCGGGGTGAATGTCGCTGAGGCCGCCTGCAGGATGAAAATCAGCACATAGATCTGCCAGACGGCGTCGATGAAGGGCAGGAACAGGGCGATGGAGGCGCGGACGAGATCCGCGCCGATGAGCACCGCCTTGCGCGGCAGCTTCTCGGCGAAGGCGTTTGCGACGGGCGCCAGACCGACATAGGCGACCATCTTGATCGCCAGCGCCGTGCCGAGGACGGCGCCGGCGCGGTCACCGGCAAGATCGAAGGCAAGCAGGCTGAGTGCGACGGTCAGCAGGCCGGTGCCCAGTATTGCGATCACCTGGGCGGCGAAGAGGTTCCGGTAGACCGGGTTGTTCAGGACGCCGAGCATGGCCTTCCCCGCCCGGCCGGTCCTATACCGGCCGGATGCGCAGCTTGGTAATGCGGTTCTTCTCGCGCTTCATCACCACGAAGCGCTTGCCGTGGAAGGTGAAGGCCTGTTTCTCGGCGGGAATGGTCTGCGCCTCGTGGATGACGAGACCGGCGATGGTCGTCGCCTCCTCGTCGGGCAGGTCCCAGTCGAGCGCGCGGTTGATGTCGCGGATCGGAACCGAGCCGTCGACGACCACCGAGCCGTCGGCTTCCTGGCGCAGGCCGGCGACGTCGACATCGTGCTCGTCTGCGATGTCGCCGACGATTTCCTCGATGATGTCCTCCAGCGTGACGAGGCCTTCAACCTCGCCATATTCGTCGACGACGAGGGCTACATGCGCCTTGCGGCGCAGGAAGGCGTCGAGTTGGTCGCGCAGCGTCGTCGTGTCGGGTACGAACCACGGCTTGTTGGCGACCTTCATGATGTCGATCTTCGACGGCTCGTTGTCGACCGCGTGCAGCGCCCGCAGCAGGTCCTTGGCGTGGACGATGCCGACGATGTTGTCGGTCTCGCCGCGCCACACCGGCATGCGCGTATAGGGGCTTTCGAGGATTTCTGCGACGATGTCCGCCGGTTCCTGGTCGCCATTGACCATCCGCATATTGGTGCGGTGAACCATGATGTCGGAAACTTCCAGCTCGGCGAGGTCGAGCAGGCCGCCGAGGCGGTCGCGCTCCTCCTTGATCACCGAGCCTTCCTTGTGCAGCACCTCGACGGCGCCGCGGATTTCCTCATGCGCGCTCAGCATCGAAGCCGTATCGCCCAGATCGACGCCGAAGACCTTCAGGATGCGGCGGACAAGGGCGTTGACGAGGCTCGACAGCGGCCCGACGACGAGGACGAAGCGGCGGATGATCGGGGCGACGGCGAGCGCGAAGCGGTCGGGATTGGAGATCGCCCAGGATTTCGGCAGCACCTCGGCGAAGACAACCAGCGTCACGGTCATGGCGATGGTCGCATAGGCGACGCCGGACTGGCCGAACAGGGTCAGGAAGACGCTGGTTGCCAGCGCCGAGCCGAGGATGTTGACGAGGTTGTTGCCGATCAGCAGCGCGCCGATCAGGCGGTCCTGGCGGGTCAAGAGGACGTTGACGGCTTTGGCGTTCAGGTCGCCGGAGCCTTCCATCGAATGCATGCGCGCCCGCGACGTCGCGGTCAGCGCCGTCTCCGAGCCCGAGAAGAAGGCCGACATGACGACAAGCACGAGGACGATGCCGGCGATGATCCAGATTTCCATGACTATGCTCCGATCTTCTCGGCGAGGAAGGACCTCACCTCCGATTCCGGCACGTCCTTCGCGATGAAGGACTGGCCGATGCCATGGGTGAGGATGAAGTTGAGCGCGCCGCGCGTCACTTTCTTGTCCTGGCGGATGAAGCCGAGCATCGTCTCGGCGTCGTGGAGATGGATTTTCATCGTATCGAGATTTGTCGGCAGGCCCGCCGTTTCAAGATGGGCGGCGACGCGCTTGGCATCGTCGGGGCTCGAAAGGTTCATGCGCGACGAGAACTGGTGGGCGAGCACGAGGCCGATCGCGACGCCCTCGCCATGGACGAGGATCTGCGGATCGTATTTCGCCGCCGCCTCCAGCGCATGACCGAATGTGTGGCCGAGATTGAGAAGCGCCCGGTCGCCGGTCTCGCGTTCGTCGCGGGCGACGACATCGGCCTTGGCGCGGCAGGATTCGGCGATTGCATGGATGCGCTCAGGCCCGCCCGCCTCGATCTTCGGCCAGTTGTCCTCCAGCCAGGCAAAGAAATCCGGCCGGTCGATCAGCCCGTATTTCACAACTTCTGCATAGCCGGCGCGAAATTCGCGCTTCGGCAGCGTGTCGAGCGCGTCCGTGTCCGCCAGCACGAGGCGGGGCTGGTAGAAGGCGCCGATCAGGTTCTTGCCGTGCGGGGCGTTGATGCCGGTCTTGCCGCCGACCGAGGAATCGACCTGGGCCAGAAGGCTGGTCGGCATCTGCACGAACTGCATGCCCCGGCGCACGACCGCCGCCGCGAAGCCGGCGAGATCGCCGATCACGCCGCCGCCGAGCGCGATCACCGCGTCGCCGCGCTCAAGCCGCGCGTCGAGGATCTTGTAGACGACATCCTGCAGCATCTCGAAGCGCTTGGTCGGTTCGCCCGACGGCAGCACGATCTCCTCGGCCTCGATGCCGGCCTTCTTCAGGCTCTGCGTGACGGTCGCCAAATGGTGCTTCGCCACGTTTTCGTCGGTGACGATCGCGGCGCGGATGCCGGGCAGCACCGCCGAAACATGCTCGCCGGCATTTTCGAGCAGGCCGGGGCCGATCAGGATGTCGTAGGAACGCTCGCCGAGCGTGACATGCACGGTCTCGGCGGCTGCGGTCATGGTCATTTTCCAGTGTTTCCCGTCGTTTCGGCGAAAGCGCCGGAGGTCTCGTGGTCGGACGTCTGTTTGCCGGATGGCGATTGCAGGAAGCCCGCAATCGCCCTTGCGACATTGGCGGCCATCTCTTCCTTGGAGATATCCTGCGAGCGGACCTCGATATCCGCGAGGCGATAGACCGGATAGCGCTCGCTGATCAGCTTCTGCATCACCGCGCGCGGATCGGGCGCACGCAGCAGCGGGCGGTTCTGGCGGCGCGAGACCCGTTCCATCAGCAGGTCGAGATCGGCCGAGAGCCACACCGAAACGCCGTCCTGGCGGATCGCCTCGCGGGTGGTCTCGTTGATGAAGGCGCCGCCGCCGGTTGCCAGAACCTGCGATCCGCTTTTCAGCAGACGCGCGATGACTCGCTGTTCGAGGGAGCGGAACTCGGGCTCGCCATAATGTTCGAAAAGTTCCGGGATGGTCATCTTCGAGACGGTCTCGATCTCGGTATCCGCGTCGATGAAGGGGAGGTCGAGCAACGCCGCGAGCTTGCGCCCCACCGCGGATTTTCCGGCGCCCATCAGCCCGACAAGCACGATGGAGCGCGGACCGAGGTGGTCATGCACCCTCTCGCAAATGGCTTTGATTTCGGCGTCCATGGCTTGTTTCCGTCGCTTTTCCGCTTAGCGCATGAACCCGCTTGCCCTGTCAAGAATTGTGAGAGCGGCCGAGTTCGCGTTTGATTTTGCCGGCGGCGCAACGCATACCGGTTCACGAGACGTAAGGCGGTCGTTAAGATGGGATTTCCATGCCTAGCCTGATTCGCTTCCTGTTTACTCTCGCTGTCATCGGCGGCCTCATCTATGGCGGCATGTGGGCTTTGGTGATGTATGTCGAGCCGAAGCCGCGCGAGATGAGCGTGCGCATCCCCAACGACCGGATCAATCCCGACAAGTGACGGCCGTTTCTAACCGCCGGTAAACCTTCGCCTGCGAAAATCGCGGCCATGATCGACGCATTCCTTGAAATGATGAGCGCCGAGCGCGGCGCTTCCGAAAACACGCTCGCTTCCTATCGGCTCGACCTGGAGGATGCGGAGGCTTTCGTGCGCAATTCCAGCGCGCGCAAACTCTCCGACGCGATTTCGACGGATATCAGCGCCTGGCTGCAAAGCCTCGATGCCGCCGGCTTTGCCGCCTCGTCGCAGGCGCGCAAACTGTCCGCGCTCCGGCAATATTTCCAGTTCCTCTATGCGGAGAACATCCGCGGCGACGATCCGACCGGCGTGATCTCCTCGCCGAAAAAGGCGCGTCCGCTGCCGAAAGTGCTGAGCGAGGACGAGGTCGGCCAATTGCTCGAACGCGCCGAGGCCGAGGCACGAGACGGAGAAGCATCGGCAAGGGTCCGCATGATCGCCATCCGCACCCGTGCGCTGCTCGAACTGCTCTATGCCACCGGCCTGCGCGTCAGCGAACTGGTATCGCTGCCGGTCAGCGTCGGCTGGCGCGACGATCCCTTCTTCATGGTTCGGGGCAAGGGCGACAAGGAGCGCATGGTGCCGGTGACCGACACGGCGCGCAAGGCGCTGGGCGAACATCTTGCCGCCCGCAACACCGATCCGCGCGCCGACGATTGCGCCTGGCTGTTCCCGGCGGAGAACTATGCGACCCATATCGCCCGGCAGGTCTTCGCCCGCGACCTGAAGTCGCTCGGCGCGCGCTGCGGTATCTCGGCGGCGAAATTGTCGCCGCATGTGCTGCGCCATGCCTTTGCCAGCCACCTGCTGCAAAACGGCGCGGATCTGCGCGTCGTGCAGCAGCTTCTCGGCCATGCCGATATCTCGACCACGCAGATCTATACCCATGTGCTGGAGGAGCGCCTGCACCGGCTGGTCACCGAACATCACCCGCTGGCCGGCGCCTGAGCAGGCAGGCGCTCAAGCTTGACATCCGCGGCGTTTGCCTCCACGTCACGGCCAACAGGGAGACCCAGCGGACCTCTTTAAATGTCATTGTACAGCTATCTCGAGTTCGAAAAGCCGATCGCCGATCTGGACGGCCAGATCATGGAGCTGAAAAAGCTGCAGCAGGGCGAGAGCGGCGGCGTCGACGTGGCCGAGGAAATCTCCCGGCTCGAAAAGCGCTCCTCCGAAGCGCTGGTCGAGATCTACAAGAAGCTGGCGCCCTGGCAGAAGGCGCAGGTGGCGCGCCATCCCGACCGGCCGCATTGCCAGGCTTATGTCGACGCGCTGTTTACCGAATTCACGCCGCTGGCCGGCGACCGCAACTTCGCCGAGGACCAGGCAATCATCGCCGGCTTCGCGCGTTTCGGCGGCAATGCCGTCGCGGTGATCGGCCAGGAAAAAGGCTCCGACACGCAGTCGCGGCTGAAGCACAATTTCGGCATGGCGCGGCCCGAGGGCTACCGCAAGGCCGTGCGCATCATGGAACTGGCGAACCGCTTCGGCCTGCCGGTGATCACGCTGGTCGACACGGCCGGCGCTTATCCGGGCATCGGCGCGGAGGAGCGCGGCCAGGCGGAAGCCATCGCCCGGTCGACCGAGATGTGCCTCAATCTCGAAGTGCCGATCGTCTCCGTCGTCATCGGCGAGGGCGGTTCTGGCGGCGCCATCGCGATCGCCACGGCCAACAAGGTCTACATGCTGGAGCATGCGATCTATTCGGTGATCTCGCCGGAAGGCTGCGCCTCGATCCTGTGGCGCGACGCGGCCCGCGCGAAGGACGCCGCCACGGCGATGAAGGTCACCGCGCAGGATCTTCTGGCGCTCAAGGTGATCGACGGCATCATCGACGAGCCGGTCGGCGGCGCGCATCGCGACAGCGTCAAGGTCATGGACAC
>Ga0070729_10001918_pt1 | contig 28831 bp, 22 predicted proteins | sample tdDd472_FD_66725 | JGI IMG/M metagenome (GOLD analysis project Ga0070729, IMG submission 66725) | Marine sediment microbial communities from the Atlantic coast under amendment with organic carbon and nitrate - tdDd47.2 | ecosystem: Environmental > Aquatic > Marine > Coastal > Sediment | place...
GATTTCGGCTGGACGCCGGACTACCGCAAGCCGGGCGAGCGGATCGACTGGTGGTACCACAACATGGGGTCGGTCACCGGTGCGGGATGCGCCGAGATCACCAACCAGCTCGAATTCGACGACGACGCGTCCTATCAGGCGGTCCGCAAGCTCTACGACCTGGCGCGCGGCAGGGACGACCGGCCATGGTGCCTGACCGTCAGCTTCACCCATCCGCACGACCCCTACGTGGCGCGCCGCAAGCACTGGGACCTCTACGAGGAGTGCGAGCATCTGCTTCCTGAAATCCCCGCGATCGCATACGAGGAGCAGGACCCCCATTCCAAGCGCATTCTCGACGCCAACGACTGGCGCAATTTCGAGATCACCGACGACCATATCCGCCGCGCCCGCCGCGGCTATTTCGCCAATGTCAGCTATGTCGACGACAAGATCGGCGAGATCCTCGACGCGCTCGAGCGGACCCGGCAGGAGGCGATCGTCATCTTCACCTCCGATCACGGCGACATGCTCGGCAATCGCGGGCTGTGGTTCAAGATGTCGTTCTTCGAGGGATCTTCGCGGGTGCCGCTGATGATCGCCGCGCCCGGACTGGACGCGGGCGCCGTCGACACCCCCGTCTCGACCCTCGACATCGCTTCGACGCTCTGCGCGTTCGCCGGCGTCGATGCCGGCGAGATCGCGCCCTGGACGGACGGCGAGAACCTTCTGCCGATCGCGGCAGGCGGCGAGCGCCAAGGTCCGGTCGCCATCGAATATGCCGCGGAGGCCTCCTACGCGCCGCTGGTCTCGCTCCGCCGCGGCCGCTGGAAATACAATCGCTGCCCGCTCGACCCCGATCAGCTCTTCGATCTGGAAAACGATCCCGACGAGCTCGAGAATCTCGCCGGGAAAGTCGAGCATCGCGAGATGCTCGAGGCGCTCAGGGCCGAGTCGCTCGAACGTTGGGACATCGACCGCTTCGACGCCGAGGTCCGGCAGAGCCAGGCGCGGCGCTGGGTGGTCCACGACGCGCTGCGCCGGGGGATATATCATCCGTGGGACTTCCAGCCGAAGTACGACGCCTCGGAGCGCTACATGCGCAACCACATGGACTTGAACGTCGTCGAGGAGAACCAGCGTTTTCCGCGCGGCGAATAGGCTGGCGGGTTTTCTCGACGCCATCGCGAGGGTTGTTTCACCTCCGAATCGACCGTCGCCACGGGCTCCGTTTCGGATTTTCGGGGTAGGGAATGCAGGCTGATTATGTGATCGTCGGTGCCGGGTCCGCCGGATGCGCCATGGCCTATCGCCTGTCGGAGGCGGGGGCTTCGGTGCTGGTGATCGAATATGGCGGCTCCGACGCGGGCCCCTTCATCCAGATGCCCGCGGCGCTGAGCTATCCGATGAACATGTCCCGCTACGACTGGGGATACTCGACCGAGCCGGAACCGCATCTGGGTGGCCGGCGGCTTGTTACTCCGCGCGGAAAAGTGGTCGGCGGCTCGTCGTCGATCAACGGCATGGTCTATGTCCGCGGCCATGCCCGCGACTTCGACCATTGGGCGGAGAACGGCGCCGACGGCTGGTCCTACGCCGACGTGCTTCCCTATTTCAAGCGCATGGAGACCTGGCACGATTGCGGCCACGGCGGCGATCCGGCGTGGCGGGGCACCGACGGTCCGCTCCACGTGACCCGCGGCCCCCGCGCCAACCCGCTCTTCGAGGCCTTCGTCGAAGCGGGCGGACAGGCCGGCTACGGGACGACGGACGACTATAACGGCTGCCGGCAGGAGGGATTCGGACCGATGGAGCAGACGGTCTGGAAAGGCCGCCGCTGGTCGGCCGCCAATGCCTATCTCCGGCCGGCGCTCAGGCGCGAGAACTGCACGCTCGTGCGCGCCTTCGCCCGCAAGGTGGTCATCGAGGACGGCCGCGCGACGGGCGTCGAGATCGAGCGCGGCGGCAGGATCGATGTCGTCCGCGCCAATCGCGAGGTCGTCGTCGCCGCCTCGTCGATGAATTCGCCGAAGCTGCTGATGCTGTCGGGAATCGGGCCGGCCAGGTACCTGTCGGAGCACGGCATCGACCTCGTCGCCGACCGGCCGGGCGTCGGCCGCAATCTCCAGGACCATCTGGAACTCTATATCCAGATGGCCTCGAAACAGCCGATCACCCTCTACAAGTACTGGAACGTCTTCTGGAAGGGCATCATCGGCGCCCAATGGCTCTTGACCAAGACCGGGCTCGGGGCGTCGAACCAGTTCGAGAGCGCCGCGTTCATTCGCAGCCGCGCCGGTGTCGACTATCCCGACATTCAGTACCATTTCCTGCCGATGGCTGTGCGCTACGACGGCAGGGCGGCGGCGGGACACGGATTCCAGGCCCATGTCGGCCCGATGCGGTCGGGGTCTCGCGGTTCGGTGACTCTGCGCTCGGCCGACCCGAAGGAACCGCCGAGGATTGCCTTCAACTACATGTCGACCGAGGAGGACTGGATCGACTTCCGCCGCTGCATCCGGTTCACCCGCGAGATCTTCTCCCAGAAGGCCTTCGAGCCCTATGTCCGGCACGAAATCCAGCCCGGCGACGACGTCCAAACGGACGACGAGCTCGACGGCTTCGTGCGCGAGCATGCCGAGAGCGCCTATCACCCCTGCGGCACCTGCCGCATGGGCCAGCGCGACGACCCGGACGCGGTGGTCGACCCGCAGCTTAGGGTGATCGGCGTCGATCGCCTGCGGCTGGCGGACAGCAGCGTCTTCCCGCGCATTCCCAATGGCAATCTCAACGCGCCGACCATCATGGTCGGCGAGAAGGCGAGCGACCACATCCTCGGCCGGGCGCCGCTGCCCAAGGCCAATGACCGCCCGTGGATCCACCCCGAGTGGCGGACCTGCCAGCGGTAGGGGGTTTCGATTAGATCGCGGCCTTTTCCGCATTGTGTTTGCGGATACGCGGTTCCACCTCCGGCCATGTGGTCTGCCGGAGGAGCCGCAAATCATATTCGTCTTGCAGGTTCATCCAGAACCTGGCGCTGGTGCCGAAATATGTCGCCAGCCGCAGGGCCGTATCGGCCGTAACCGAACGCGTCCCGTGGACGATGCCGGAAATCCGGCTCTTGGGCACGTCTATATCACGGGAAAGCGGCTCCTGGCTTATGGAATTCGGCTTCAGGAACTCTTCCAGAAGGATTTCCCCGGGCGTGATCGGTTCCAGTTGCTGTGCCACGACTCGGCCCTTCATCCTCGGTGATAGTCCACGATTTCCACGTCCCACGCGTCGGCGTCCCGCCAGCGAAAGCAGACGCGCCACTAGCGGATATCGAGAACATTGAAGAGGGAATTGGTGCCCCCGGGGAGACTCGAACTCCCACGCCCGTGAAGGCAACAGATTTTGAGTCTGCCGCGTCTACCGATTCCGCCACAGGGGCAAGCGGCGCGGATCATAGTTCCTCGTGCGACCGCGTCAATCGCGGATGTGCCGGGCTTTATTCCGCCCGCCGCGGCTTGACGCCGAACAGCAGCACCAGGCCGAGGCCGAACAGCACCAGCATCGGGATCAGCCCGATGCGCTGGCTGTCGCTCCAGTCGGTGGCGATGCCGACGGTCAGCGGTCCGATGAAGCTCGTCACCTTGCCTGTCAGCGCATAGAGGCCGAAATACTGGGTTACCTGCTCCGTCGGCGCGATCCGCACCAGCAGCGTCCGCGACGAGGCCTGCACCGGGCCGGCCGCGGCGCCGATCAGCGCGCCGAGAGCAAGAAAAACCTGCTCGGGCAGCGAGGAGAACAGCCCGCCGCCGGCCGCCTTGGGAGTCACCTCGACGACAAAGAAGATCGTGTCCGAGGTCGTCGAGATGATGCCGATGCCGCAGGCCAGAAGCAGCACCAGAGACCAGACGACGACACGCTTGGCTCCGTAGCGGACGTCGAGGACCCCGCCGAGCCACGAGCCGAAAATGCCGGTAATCAGCAGGACGATCCCGAAGATACCGATCTCGAACGTCTTCCAGCCGAGCATGCCGCCGGCATAGATGCCACCGAAGGCGAACAGGGCGGCCAGCGCGTCGCGATAGACCATGCTGGCGATCAGGTAGAGCAACGCGTTGCCGTTCTTCGCCAGCTTCCTCAGCGTCGCCACCAGATCGTCCAGTCCGCGGCCGATACCTTTCCCCAGGCTCATCTTGCGCTTGGTATCCGGCGTGAACAGGAACAGCGGAATGACGAAGATCGCATACCAGATCGCCGACAGCGGACCGGCTGCGCGATCGCCCTCCTTCGTCGCCGGATCGAGGCCGAAGATCGGATCGAGGCCGAGCATCGTCTTCTGCCCGTCGCCCATCACCACCATGAACAGCAGCACGAAGGCGAGGCTGAGGAGGCCGCCGACATAGCCCATCGCCCAGCCGTTGCCCGAGAGCCGCCCCAGTTCCTCCTCGTCGACGAGATCGGGCATCATCGCGTTGGTGAACACGGTGGCGAACTCGGTGCCGATGGTGGCGATCACGAAGCCGGCGAGGATCCAGACCGTCAGGTCGGTCCTGCCGGGAGCCGCGAACCACAGTACCGAGCAACCGCCGACCAGCATCAGCGAGAAGACGAAGATCCACGGCTTGCGTGGACCGGAGGCGTCGGCCATCGAGCCGAGAATCGGCGACAGGATGGCGATGGTGAACCCGGCGACCGCGCCCGCATAGCCCCACCAGGCCTGTCCGTCCGCCTTGGTCGGCGCGAAGGAATTGGCGAAATACTGGGCGAAGATGAAGGTCAGGATCAGCGTGAAATAGGGCTGCGACGCCCAGTCGAACAGATACCACCCCCAGATCGCGCGTCTCGAGACCTTATGTCCCGGCCGCCGGCCGGAAATCCTGATATCATTCATAAGCCGCCCCCTGAACCGTCCCCGAAAGGCGCCTTATGGGCGCCCGATCACGCGCCTTTTTCGGCGCCTTCCGTTGCGAGATCGGCCAGCAGGCTCGCGGCCACCGCCAGTCTCGAAACCGTCAGCGTATCGTCTTCCGTTATTCTGGCAACCGTCTGTGTCGTCCGGGCGACATCGGCATTGTGGCCTTCGAGCCACTTGCCGAACCCGTCGCCGGCGCCGGCGCCGGCGACCAGGCTGTCGGCGGTGATCTTGCGATGCGCGCCGGCGAGCGCCTGGCGGGCGCGGTCGAGCGCCAGCCCGTCGTAATAGTCGGCGATCACCAGATCCCGCGCCATCCGGTCGATGCGGGCGAGACGGAAATGCTCGGCGACGGAGAAATAGGTGGCGGCGGCCGCCTCCAGCGTCTCGCCGCACTGCTCGGCGACCAGGATGATGTCCGGCGCCAGCGCGACCATCGGCGCCCAGGAGATACGGTGAGCCAGCGGCTGCGGCACCCCCGCTTCGGTCCAGCGATCGGCCTGCGCGTCGAGCGGCGCGGCCACCGACTCCGGCACCGATTTTGGCAGCAGTTCGGACAGCGTCTTTATTCCGGACCCGAATCGATGCACGACCGGCGCGATGCCGTCGCCGAAGGTCTCGTTGCGCAGGAACCAGACGATCTGGTCGAGCAGCAGGTCGCGGACCCGGAGATAGAGGTCGAGCTGCACCGCGCCGGGAATGGCGTTGTCAAGCCGGTCGATCTCGCCGTTGAGCGCCGAAAGCCCATGCGAATCCCGCGCCGCCGCGAAGCTGCGGGTGATTTCGGCCACCGTCGCGCCGGTCTGGTCGGCGAGCCGCACCAGCATGGTCGCGCCGCCGCGATTGAGCATGGAATTGGCCAGCATGGTGGCGACGATTTCCCGCTTCAGGCGATGATTGCCGATCTCCTCGGAATAGGTTTTCTGCATTTTCTCCGGGAAATACCGGACAAGCTCGCGGCCGAGATAGGGATCGTCGGGTACGTCGGTCGACAGGATGTCGTCGAACAGCACGATCTTGGCATAGGCGAGCAGCACGCCGATTTCCGCCCGGCTGAGGATGCGGCCGGCCTTTTCCAGTTCCGCCATGGCCGCGTCGTCGGGAAGCTGCTCCACCGTGCGGTCGAGCAGGCCGCGACCCTCGAGCGACTGCATCAGCCGCTGCTGGAAACCGAAATCCTCGACGCCCTGCTGTTCGGTAAGGCTGATCGCCAGCGTCTGCAGATAATTGTTCCTCAGGCACAGTTCGGCCACCTGGTCGGTCATCGAGGCGAGGAAGCGGTTGCGCTTCTTGATATCGAGCTTGCCGGCGCGGACGGCGGCGCCCAGCGCGATCTTGATATTGACCTCGAGGTCGGAGGAATTGACGCCGGCGGAATTGTCGACCGCGTCGGAATTGCAGCGGCCGCCGGCATAGTGAAAGGCGATGCGGGCGAGCTGGGTCATGCCGAGATTGGCGCCCTCGCCGACCACTTTGGCGCCGACCTGGGACGCGGTGATGCGGATCGCGTCGTTGGCCCGGTCGCCGACATCGGCGTCGGATTCGCCCGTCGCGCGTACATAGGTGCCGATGCCGCCGAACCACAGAAGGTCGGATTTGGTCGTCAGGATCGCCCGCAGCACCTCGTTCGGCGTCGCCTTGGCCTTGTGAAGGCTCAGGACGTCCTGCATCTCCTTGGTCAGCGTGATCGATTTCAGCGACCGCGGGAAAATGCCGCCGCCCTTGGAGACCAGAGACGTGTCGTAATCCTGCCAGCTCGACCGTCCGAGCTCGAACACCCGCTTGCGCTCGGTCCACGACGCGACCGGGTCGGGATCCGGATCGATGAAGATGTCGCGATGGTCGAAGGCGGCGATCAGCCGGATCGCCTTCGACAGCAGCATGCCGTTGCCGAACACGTCGCCGGACATGTCGCCGACGCCGACCACGTCGAACGGCTCGGCCTGGATGTCCTTGTCCATCTCGCGGAAATGCCGCTTCACCGCCTCCCAGGCGCCGCGCGCGGTAATTCCCATCTTCTTGTGGTCGTAGCCGGCCGAGCCGCCGGAGGCGAAGGCGTCGCCGAGCCAGAAGCCGTGGGCTTCCGAAATGCCGTTGGCGGTGTCGGAGAAGGTGGCCGTGCCCTTGTCGGCGGCAACCACCAGATAGGGGTCGTCGCCGTCGTGGCGAACCACCTGTTCGGGCGGCAGCACCTCGTCGCCGTCGAGATTGTCGGTGACGTCGAGCAGGGTCGAGACGAAGACCTTGTAGGCTTCCGTGCCCTCGGCAAACATCTCGTCGCGCGAGCCGCCCTCCGGCAGCCATTTCGGCACGAAGCCGCCCTTGGCGCCAACGGGCACGATCACCGCGTTCTTCACCTGCTGCGCCTTGACCAGCCCGAGCACCTCGGTGCGGAAATCCTGCGGCCGGTCCGACCAGCGCAGACCGCCGCGCGCCACATGGCCGAAGCGCAGATGGACGCCTTCGAGCCGCGCCGAATAGACGAAGATCTCGCGGAACGGCCGCGGTTGGGGCAGCTCGTCAATGAGGTGGGAATCGAACTTGATGGCGATGGTCTTCGGCGGCCGCCCGTCTTCCGCCCGCTGGTAGAAATTGGTCCTCAGCGCCGCGTCGACCAGGTTGGAGAAGCGGCGCAGGATGCGGTCGTCGTCGAGACTCGCCACGTCTTCGAGCAGGGTTTCGATCTCGGCGCGGATCTGCGCTTCCCTCAATTCCCTGTCGCTTTCGGCGAGCGCCGGGTCGAACCGGGCCTCGAACAGCGCCGCGATCTTCGCGGTGATGTCCGCATGGCGGTTAAGCGTGCCCCACATATAGTCCTGGGAATAGGGAATGCGGGCCTGGCGCAGGTAGCGGGCGAGCGTGCGCACCACCGCGATGCGCCGCCAGTCGAGATCGGTGGTCAGCGCCAGCGCGTTGAAGCCGTCGTTCTCCGCCTCCCGGTTCCAGATCGCCATGAACAGCGCCTCGAGGCGGTCACCGGTCTGGGCGAGGTCCACCGGCTGCCCCGAAACCGACTCCAGCGTCATGTCGTGGAGATAGATCATCGGCCGGTCGCCTTCCGGATCGACCGTATAGGTGCGCTCACTGATCACCCGGAATCCGGTGTTCTCGAGCACCGGCACCCGCTGGCTCAGGGGAACCTGCTCGGCGAGATTGAACAGCTTCAGGGAAATCATGTCCGCCGCGTCCACCGCCTCGCGGATATATCGGATCGCGGTGGCGTTTTCGGAATCGAGCGTCTCGACCACGCCGACATCCTCCACCGCGTCCTCGACCTCGTAGGCCTCCCGATAGGCGGCGGAGAATGCGCGGCCGTAGCGCTGGGAGAGGAGCCGGGCCCGGATCGGATCGTAGGTCTGCTTCAGCGCCGCGGCCAGCTCGTCCGGCCAGGTGCGCACGAGATCGGTGACCGCCCTCTCCAGTTCGAGCTGGTCGGGATTGGGGGTAACGCCCTTCCGCCGGCCGATGATGAAATGCACCCGCGCCAGCGTTCCTTCCGGATAGGCCACGTACCAGGCCGACAGGTGGCCGTCGTAGATTCCGGCGAGATATCGGGAGATTTCCAGCCGCACCGCGGTCGAGTAGCGGTCGCGGGGGACGTAGACGAGGACGGAGACGAAGCGGTCGAAGCGATCGCGGCGCGGCAGCACCCGGATGCGCGGCCGCTCGTCGAGTTGCAGGATGGCGGCGGCGAAACGGTTGAGGAGCTTGAGGTCGATCTGGAACAGCTCGTCCCGGGGATAGGATTCGAGCACGTTCATCATCGCCTTGCCGTAATGGCTGTCCTCGTCGAAGCCCGCCTGGCTGAGGACCTTGTCGATCTTCTGCCTGAGATAGGGGATGCGCTTGACCGAATGGGTATAGGCGGTCGAGGTGAACAGGCCGACGATCCTGAGTTCGCCCGTCAGCTGGCCTTTCTCGTCGAAGGTCTTGACCCCTATATAGTCCATATAGGCCTGGCGGTGGATGCGCGACTTGACGTTCGCCTTGGTGATGATCAGCGGTTCGGGGCGCAGGAGAAAATCGCGGATTTCCGGGGTGATGGCGACCATCGACCCGCCGCGGCGGAGCACCTGCACGTCCGGATTGGCGAGGATGCCCATGCCGGATCCCTCGACACGGCTGAGCTTTCCGCGTTTCGTACCGCCCGAGAACCGGTATTCGCGCATGCCCAGAAGGAGAAAGTGGTCGTCCGCCAGCCATTGCAGGAACTGCACCGCTTCCGCGATCTCGTCGACCGGGATCGGCGGCGGGTTGTTCTTGTAGCTGTGGATCGAGCTCGACAGCCGATCGAGCATCGGCCGCCAGTCGACCACGGCGGCGCGCACGTCGGTGAGCACCTCGTCGAGCCTGGCGACCAGCTCGTCCCGCTCCGCCTCGGTGTCGATCGGGTCGAGATGGATGTGGATGAAGCTTTCGCGGTGGGTCTTGCGGTTCTTCGGCGGCGTTTTCGAATCGTAACAGCGCTTGAGCGCGCCGTCGCCGTCGCGCTCGACATGGAACATCGGATGCAGCACCAGCCGCACCTCGGCGCCGGCGGCGCGCAGTTCGCCCATGACCGAATCGACCAGGAACGGCATGTTGTCGTTGACGATCTCGACGATGCTCGTCTCGTCCCGGGCGCGGTTGTCGGAGCCTTCGGGGACGATATTGATGATCCGGATCCTGTGACCGCCGCGCTTGTGCTCGGCGAAGAATTCCCAGGCGTGCTCGGCGAAGCCGGCCAGCGCCTCCTCTGTATAGGCGCTGAGGTCTTCGGCCGCGCCGAGCTCGTAGAAACCGCGGGCGAAGCCGGCCAGAGCGGCGCCGTGTCTCTGGTCGAGCAGTGCCCGGGTTCGATCGATCTGGTGGCGTTTTTTGGCACTGTCGCCCAGCGGCATTTTCTTCTCCATCCCTTCAGCGTCCGATGTCCGGGCGGCTTCGCGCATCGGCGATCCGCGGCATGGACGGTCCCCGCGCCGCTGCCGGTTCGGCCGGCGTCTTCGCGGCGATTTTGCGAAAGTGTGCCTGTTTCATACTTGCCAAACAATGAATACTTGCGGCAGGGAGGGCACGACGGCCCCCGGAAGCACCGAACCGATGCGTCGAACGGGGACCGGATCCCGATGCGTGAGGAAACCCCATGACAAAAACCGAAACCGGCACCAGCGAGCCCATCATGGCGCTGGATTTGAAACCTTCCGTGACGCTGTCCGACGACACGAAGGCCTACTTCGACAAGTGCGTCGAGAAGCTCGGCATGATTCCCAACGTGCTCCTGTCCTACGCCTTCGACGAGAAGAAGCTGCGCTGTTTCACCGAACTCTACAACGACCTGATGCTCGGCGCTTCCGGCCTCGACAAGCTCGAACGCGAGATGATCGCCGTCGCGGTATCGTCGGTGAACCGCTGTTTCTACTGCCTGACCGCCCACGGCGCCGCGGTACGCCAGCTTTCCGGCGATCCTGTGCTGGGCGAGCTGATGGTGATGAACTACCGGGTCGCCGATCTCTCCGGCCGCCACCGGGCCATGCTCGACTTCGCCGTCAAGATGACCGAACGGCCGCAGGAGATGAGCGAAGCGGACCGGCAGTCCCTGCGCGACGTCGGATTCTCGGACGCCGACATCTGGGACATCGCCTCGGTCGCCGGTTTCTTCAACATGACCAACCGCGTCGCCGCCGCCGTCGACATGCGCCCCAACCCCGAATACCACGCCCAGGCGCGATAACCGCGTCAGTCGAGTAAGACCTATCAAATAATCGGCGCTGGCGAGGAACTTCCGGTAAGTCCACTCGCCCCTTCGGGGCGGTGGACGCAGACCCCGACCGGGGCCCGGCGCTTATGCGCCGCGCCCGCGCAGGCCAGCCCGCCCTTGGCGGGCGAAACGGCCGTGAGCGAATTTACAAGCCGCCCTATCCCCGCGATCCAAAGATCGCCGAGCCCACCCGGACGCAGGTCGCACCCATTTCGATGGCGATCCTGTAGTCGGCCGACATGCCGCAGGAGAGTTCGGCCAGCCCGCAGCGGTCGGCGAGCTTCTTCAGAAGCGCGAAATGCGGCCCCGGATTCTCCTCGACCGGCGGAATGCACATCAGCCCGGCGATCTCGAGCCCGTGATGGTCGCGACAGCGGGCGACGAAGGCCTCCGCCTCCTTCGGCGGGATGCCCGCCTTTTGCGGCTCCTCGCCGGTATTGACCTGGACGAACAGCTTCAGCCGCCTGTCCTGCGCCGCCATTTCCTTCGCCAGCGCGCCGGCGATCTTGTCGCGGTCGACCGTATGGACGACGTCGAACAGGGCGACCGCGTCACGGGACTTGTTCGATTGCAGCGGACCGATCAGATGCAGCTTGCAATCGGTATAATCGGCCTTGAGGCCGGGCCATTTTCCTTGCGCCTCCTGCACCCGGTTCTCGCCGAAGATCCGGTGACCGGCCTCGAGCGCGGGACGGATGTGCTCGGCGTCGAAGGTCTTGGAGACAGCGATCAGCTCGACCGATCCCGGCGCCCGGCCCGCCTCGCCGGTGGCCTCGGCGATCTCGGCGAGAACCTTCGCCAGTCTTTCTTCCGTGGTGTCGCCGGTGTCAGCCATGAACCCGTTCCTCGTGATCGTCCCGAACGCGCCTCATATCGCTCCGGCCGCCGCGAGACAAGTTCGCAAGCGGATTTCGGGGGCCTTGACGGTTGACCGCAACCCCGAATTCTGGTGATGGTCGCGCACCCGCGTTGCAAACGACGCCTTTCATGCCGCTGCCGAGACATCCATGACCACCGAACGATACAATCCGCGCGAAACAGAGCCCCGCTGGCGCAAGGTGTGGGAAGACCGGGAAACCTTCAAGACGCTGAACGACGACCCGCGTCCGAAATATTACGTGCTGGAGATGTTCCCCTACCCCTCCGGCCGTATTCATATCGGCCATGTGCGCAACTACGCGATGGGCGACGTGGTGGCGCGCTACCGTCGGGCGCGGGGATACAACGTCCTGCATCCCATGGGCTGGGACGCCTTCGGCATGCCGGCGGAGAACGCGGCGATGCTGAACAAGGCGCATCCGCGGATCTGGACCCACAAGAACATCGACGCCATGCGCGAGCAGCTCAAATCCATGGGCCTGTCGCTCGACTGGAGCCGCGAATTCGCCACCTGCGACGTCGGTTACTACCGCCATCAGCAACGCCTGTTCCTCGACTTCTTCGACGCCGGTCTCGCCTATCGCAAGGAATCGCGGGTGAACTGGGACCCGGTCGACCAGACCGTGCTCGCCAACGAGCAGGTGATCGACGGTCGCGGCTGGCGCTCGGGCGCCCCGGTCGAACAGCGGGCGCTGTCGCAATGGTTCTTCAAGATCACCGATTTCGAGGAGGAACTGCTCGAAGCGCTCGACGGCCTCGACCAGTGGCCGGACAAGGTGCGGCTGATGCAGCGCAACTGGATCGGCCGGTCCGAGGGCCTGATGGTGCGCTTTCCCTTCGACGGCCCCTCGCCCGACGGCGAGAGCGCGCTGGAGATCTTTACCACCCGGCCGGACACACTGTTCGGCGCCAGCTTCATGGCCGTTTCCCCGGGCCATCCGCTCGCGGCGGCTTGCGCCAGGGACAATCCCGAACTCGAAGCCTTCATCGAGGAATGCCGGCGCATGGGCACCTCGATCGTCGAGCTGGAAAAGGCCGAGAAGAAGGGGTTCGACACCGGTCTCACCGTTCGCCATCCGTTCGACGACGGCAAGACGCTGCCGGTCTACGTCGCCAATTTCATCCTCATGGACTACGGCACCGGCGCCATCTTCGGCTGCCCCGGCCACGACCAGCGCGACCTGGATTTCGCCAACAAGTACGGCCTCGCCGTCACCCCGGTGGTCTGTCCGCCGGACGAGGACGCGGCGAGTTTCGCCATCTACGAGGATGCCTATCTCGGCGAGGGCACGATGATCAATTCCGGCTTCCTCGACGGGCTGTCGATCGCGGACGCCAAGGAGGAGGTCGCCAAACGGCTGGAAGCCGTCGAGCTCGACGGCGCCCCCCAGGCCGCGCGCAAGATCAATTTCCGCCTGCGCGACTGGGGCGTGTCCCGGCAGCGCTACTGGGGCTGCCCGATCCCGGTCATCCATTGCGAGGAGTGCGGCGTGGTCCCGGTGCCGCGCGCCGACCTGCCCGTCGAACTGCCCGAGGACGTCGTCCTCGACAAGCCGGGCAACCCGCTCGACCGGCATCCGACCTGGAAGCATGTCGACTGCCCGCAATGCGGCAAGGCCGCCCGCCGCGAAACCGACACGATGGACACCTTCGTCGATTCCTCGTGGTATTTCGCCCGCTTCACCGCGCCCGACGCGGAGGAGCCGACCGACCGGGCGGCCGTCGACGGCTGGTTGCCGGTCGATCAGTATATCGGCGGCATCGAGCACGCGATCCTGCACCTGCTCTATTCGCGCTTCTTCACCCGGGCCATGAAGCTCACCGGCCATGTCGGGCTGAAGGAACCGTTCAAGGGCATGTTCACGCAAGGCATGGTCGTCCACGAGACCTATCGCAAAACGGGCGGCGGATGGGTCAGCCCCGCCGAGGTGCGGATCGAGGCCGACGAGAAGAGCCGACGGGCGTTCATGATCGACGGCGGCGAGGAAGTGACGATCGGCTCGGTCGAGAAGATGTCGAAGTCGAAGCTCAACACCGTCGACCCGACCGACATCATCGAGACCTACGGCGCCGATACCGCGCGCTGGTTCATGCTGTCCGATTCGCCTCCCGACCGCGACGTGATCTGGACCGACGAGGGCGCCGCCGGCGCCTTCCGCTTCCTGCAGCGGGTCTGGCGCATCGTCGGCGAGGTGGCGGAGATCCTGCCCGACGCCGGATCATCCATGCCGGCGGACCTGCCCGACGCCGCGGTCGAAATCCGCAAGGCCGCCCACAAGACCATCCGGGCGGTCGAGGAGGGCGTCGAGACTCTCGGCTTCAACCGGGCGGTTGCGCGGATTTACGAACTGGTCAACGTTCTGTCGAAATCGGCGGATATCGGTGGCGCCGGTCCGGGCGGGCTCGACGCGGAAACCCGCTGGGCCCTGCGCGAGGCTTTGGAAATGCTGGTTCAGTCGATGGCTCTGTTCACGCCGCATTTCGCCGAGGAATGCTGGGCGGCCCTCGATCGCGACACTCTGGTCTCCGACCAGCCCTGGCCGGAGGTCGATCCGGTGCTGCTGGTTGAGGAAACGGTGACCCTGCCGGTGCAGGTCAACGGCAAGAAACGCGGCGAGTTGACAATTGCCCGCGACGCGGCGCAGGCTGAGGTGGAAGAGGCCGCGCTGGCGCTCGACGCAGTCCAGCGCATCCTGGCCGGCAACGCTCCGCGCAAGGTGATCGTGGTGCCCCAGAGGATCGTCAATGTGGTTGCCTGAAGCGATGGCGGCACGGGTTCCGTCGAAGATCGGCGCCGCGTTCGGGCGCGCCGTTGCGATCGTTGCGGTAATCGCGGCGACGGGTCTCGTGGCCGGCTGCAATTTCCGGCCGCTCTACGGAACCATGAGCAACGGCAAGGCGGTGAGCCGTGAATTGCGGGGCATCGAACTCGCCCCGATGGATACCCGCGTCGGCCAGCGCCTATACAACAACCTGATCTTCGGCTTCAATGGCGGCGGCGACGAGGGCATCAAGCGCTACGACCTCAGGATCATCCTCACCCAGACCGACACCGAGGTCTCGGTGGAGAAGTTCACCGACGTGCCCGCCGCCCAGCTTCTGGCGCTCACCGCCTCCTTCACCCTGACCGACCGGGAAAGCGGCAAGACGCTGATGACCGGGCAGAGCTTCGCCAACGCCTCCTACGACATCTCCACCCAGCGCTTCGCCAATATCCGCGCCAAGCGCAACGCCGAGGATCGGGCGGCGATGGTGATCGCCGACGACATCCGTATCCGGATCGCGGCTCATTTCATTTCCACCGGCGATGGTTCCTGACCGGAAACCCGCTCTGGCGAGATAGGGCGCGCCGATGGTCGCGATCAAATCCGCCGGCATCGAAGCCTTTCTCCGCTCTCCCGACAGACGGATGACGATGGCGCTCGTCTACGGGCCCGATCGCGGCCTCGTCTCCGAACGCGCCGAACGGCTGGCAAAGCAGGTTCTCGGCGACGAGACCGAGGATCCGTTCGCCCTGGTCAAGCTCGACGGCGAGGCGGTCGCTGCCGATCCGGGCCGGCTCGTCGACGAAGCCACGACCATTTCCATGTTCGGCGGCAACCGGTTGATCTGGGTCCGCGACGCCGGCACCAGGCCGATCGATGCGGCGCTCGCGCCGCTGCTGGAGAAGCCGGCCGAGGGCGCCTTCGTCCTGTTCCAGGCTGGCGATCTGAAGAAATCGAGCGGCCTGCGCAAGAAACTCGAGGCCTGCGGACACGCGGCGGTGATCCCCTGCTACGGCGACGACGCGCGCGGGATCGACGATCTGATCGACAGCCAGTTGCGGGAATTCGGCCTGTCCATCGACCCGGCGGCGCGGCAGGACCTCAATGCCATGCTCGGCGGCGACCGCATGGCGAGCCGCGGCGAAATCGTCAAGCTGGCGCTCTATTGTGCCGGCCGGGAGAAAATTACCGCCGAGGATGTCGCCGAGATCGTCGGCGATGTGGCCCAGCTCAACGCCACGGCCGTCATCGACGCGGCGTTTTCCGGTCGCATCCCCCAGCTCGAAAGGGACTATCACCGGCTGGTCGCTTCCGGGCTTTCGGGCGCCGGCCTGATCTCGCAGGCGATCCGGCACGGCCAGACGCTGCAAAGGGCCCGCGCCGCCCTCGATTCCGGCAAGCCCATGGCCGCGGCGCTCGGCGTCTTCCGGCCGCCGTTGTTCTTCAAGCGCAAGGAAATCGTCGCCGCTCAGGTCTCGCTATGGACGGCGAACCGGCTCGACAAAGCCCTCGCCGATCTCGACGACGCGCTTCTGACCTCACGCCGCAACCCGGGGCTGGAAACCGCACTGCCGAGCCGCACGCTGATGTGGATTGCCCGGGCCGCCGTCGAACTGAAGCGATAGCGACGCGGCTCCTCCGCACTCAGACGGTGGCGAGCCGACGGCTGATCTCGTCGAGCTGTTCCAGCGTCCGGTACTTGATCGCGACCTGGCCGGAGCCGTTGTCCTTGTGTGTGATCTTGACCGTCAGGCCGAGAGCGTCGGAGAGGCGCTTTTCCAGCGCCAGCGTGTCGGTGCTCTTGGTTGGCTTCGGTTTCGCCGCCGCGTTTTCCGGCTCCTGCGACAATTCTTCCGCGTCGCGGACCGAAAGCCCGGCCTGGACGATCCTTTCGGCCATCGCCACCGGATCCTCGGACGTAATCAGCGTGCGCGCGTGGCCCGCCGACAGCCGGCCGTCGGCGATGAAGGCCTTGACCGCGTCGGGAAGCTTGAGCAGCCGCACCGTGTTGGCCACATGCGACCGGCTCTTGCCGATGACGTCGGCCAGTTCCTTCTGGGTATAGGCGAACTGGTCGATGAGCTGCTGGTAGCCGGTCGCCTCCTCCAGCGGATTGAGGTCGGCCCGCTGGACGTTCTCGACGATCGCCAGCTCCAACGCTTCCCTGTCATTAACCTCTTGAATAACAACGGGAATTTCATGCCGCCCGGCAAGCTGCGCGGCGCGCCAGCGGCGTTCGCCGGCAATCAGTTCGTATCGGCCCGCATCGTCGGGATCGGGGCGCACCAGAATCGGCTGGACGACGCCCTTCTCCCTGATCGAGGCGCTCAGGTCGCGCAGGTCCTCCTCGCCGAAGGACTGCCGCGGATTGCGCGGATTGGGTCGGATCAGGTCGATGGGCACATGCCGCTGGCCGTGCGACCGTTCGACGACTTCGGTTTCGGTTTCCATGTCGCCGATCAGCGCCGCCAATCCGCGTCCGAGCCGGCTGCGTGCTGCTTCTTCTACCATCTCACTCGTGTCCCGTGATTGTTTCGCTGTCGAATCGAACGCCATCGGTCAGGCCGCGCTGCGAATCGATTTTTCCCGCTGGATAATTTCCGAGGCCAGCCGCAGATAGGCCTGGCTGCCGGAGCATTTGAGGTCGTAGAGCAGCGCCGGCTTGCCATGCGACGGCGCCTCCGAAACCCGGACATTGCGCGGGATCACCGTGTTGTAGACCTTATCGCCCATATAGCCGCGCACATCGTCGACCACCTGGCCCGACAGGTTGTTGCGGCTGTCGAACATGGTCAGCACGACGCCGTGGATGGTGAGATCGGGATTGAGGGTCTTCTTGACCTGCTCCACCGTCCGCAGGAGCTGTCCCAGGCCTTCGAGCGCGAAGAACTCGCATTGCAGCGGCACCAGGATCGAGTCGGCGGCGGCCATGGCGTTGATGGTCAGGAGATTGAACGAAGGCGGGCAGTCGACCAGGATATAGCTGATCGGTTCGGGCGTGCCGTCGGGACCCGTCAGCGTCGCCGACCGGCGGGCGAGCCCGGCGATGGCGTCGCGCAGCCGGAAGGCCCGGTCCTCGGCGGAGCCGAGCTCCAGCTCCACCCCGAGCAGGTCCAGCGTCGAGGGCGAGACATGCAGACGCGGAACCACCGTCGGCTGGATCGTATCCTCGATCCGGCTGTCGCCGACCAGAACGTCATAGGTCGAACGGTTGCGCTTGTCGCGGCCGATACCCAGGCCGGTGGACGCGTTACCCTGCGGATCGAGGTCGACAATGAGGACCGTCTCGCCGATTGCCGCGAGCGCGGTACCGAGATTGATGGCGGTGGTGGTCTTGCCGACGCCGCCCTTCTGATTCGCGATGGTCAGAATCCGGGGGGAATTTCGCTCAGCGATCATGATTATTGCCCGATTTTGGTTGCTTTCCGGAGATTGGAGAGGATGACGATCCGGCCTGTCTCGTCGATCCGGTTTTTATGTTCTACCAGATCGAACCCCCAATATTGAGTAGTATTTTCGAGCTCGGACACAAAATCTTGTCCTTTGTGGAAAACAGCACGGGTTTTCGGGCCCATCAGCGGGGCGACCAGGGAGCAGAGTTTTTCGAGCGGCGCCAGCGCCCGGGCGCTGATCGCGTCGACCGGGTTTTCGTCCCTCCAGCGGAACGATTCGATGCGTTGTGAATGCACCATTGCCGGTAGACCCGCCTCGCGGATGACAGCGCGCAGGAAGGCGCATTTTCGCGAATTGGCTTCGACCAGATCCACGTGCGCGCCGGGTGTTTCGGCAAGAAGCGCGGCGGTGACGAGACCGGGAAAGCCGGCGCCGCTGCCGAGATCGAGCCAGGTCAGGGCCTCGGGACAGAGGTCGACGATCTGGGCGCTGTCGCAGACATGCCGGGTCCAGACCCGGTCGAGGCTCGCCGGCGAGACCAGGTTCTTGGCCTTTTGCCACTCGAACAGCAGCCGGACATGGATATCGAGGCGTTCGCATGTTTCACGTGAAACGCCGGGCGGATAGCGCGGGGTCTCCGGGGAGATCACCTCATGCCGCTCCTTTTCGTTCGCGGCCGATACGCTTGGCATGCGCGAGAAGCAGTGTCAGCGCCGCCGGGGTCATGCCGTCGATGCGGCTCGCCTGTCCGAGATCCGCCGGGCGAACCAGGGCGAGCTTCTGCTGCATTTCCTTCGACAGGCCCGGCAGGTCGGCGTAATCGAGATCGGCGGGCAGGGCGATCCGCGCATCCTTGCGGGCGGCCTCGATATCGGCCTCCTGGCGGCCGAGATAGCGGGCATAGACCGCGTCGATCTCCACCTGCCGCGCGATCGCCGGCCGTACCTTGCCGAACTCCTCCGGCCAGATTTGCGCCAGCCGCTCCCAGTCGATTTCGGGGAAGGAGAGAAAATCGTAGGCCGTCCGGCGGACGCCGTCCTGATTGACCTTCAGTCCCTTCGCCTGCGCCTCCTTCGGCGTCATGCTCAACGATCGGGCGATTTCCCGGGCCGCTTCGAGATCCCGCGATTTCTTCTGATGAAAAGCCGACCGTTCCGAGCCGACCAGCCCGACCGTCATCCCGAGCGGAGTCAGTCGCAAATCCGCATTGTCCGCCCGGAGCGACAGTCGGTATTCGGCGCGCGAGGTGAACATCCGATAGGGTTCGGCCACGCCGCGGCAGATCAGATCGTCGATCATCACCCCGACATAGCCCTCGGCGCGCCCGACCAGGAAGCCGTCCGCCGACCCGGATGCCGTCAGCGCCGCATTGGCGCCGGCGATCAACCCCTGCGCCGCCGCTTCCTCGTAGCCGGTGGTGCCGTTGATCTGACCGGCGAGATAGAGACCCGCGACGCGCTTGGTCTGCAAGTCGGCCATCAGCTCGCGCGGATCGACATAATCGTATTCGATAGCGTAGCCGGGCTGCAGCACTTCGACTCGTTCCAGACCCGGAATGGTCTCAAGAAATGCCTTCTGGACATCCTCCGGTAGCGAGGTCGAGATGCCGTTGGGATAGATCGTATCGTCGTCGAGACCCTCCGGCTCGAGAAAGATCTGGTGACCGTCGCGTTCGCCGAAGCGGACGATCTTGTCCTCGACGGAGGGGCAATAGCGCGGGCCGACGCCGGAGATATCTCCCGAATACATCGCCGAGCGTCCGAGATTCGAGCGGATGATCTCGTGGGTTTCAGGCGTCGTCCGGGTGATGTGGCAATCGACCTGCGGCGTCGCGATCGCCTCGGTGAGGACGGAGAACGGCTCGGGCGGCGTATCGCCCGGCTGCCGATCGAGCCCGCTCCAGTCGATGCTGCGGCGGTCGAGCCGCGGCGGCGTCCCGGTCTTCAACCGCCCCAGCCGGAAGCCGGCGGCCTTGAGTCGCTCGGCAAGCGCCAGAGACGGTGCTTCTCCCATACGGCCGGCGGGGATTTTCTTCTCGCCGATATGGATGAGACCGCCGAGGAAAGTTCCTGTCGTCAGAACAACGCTCGCGCAGCGGAATTCCCGGCCGTCCGCTGTCGTCACACCTGTTATCCGCCCGTCCACGAATTCCAGATCGGCCGCCTCGCCTTCGATGACGACGAGATTGGCCTGATCGGCGATCAGCCGCTGCATTGCCTGCTTGTAGAGGGCGCGGTCGATCTGTGCCCGCGGGCCGCGCACCGCCGGTCCCTTGCGCCGATTGAGGACACGGAACTGAATGCCCGCCGCATCGGCGGCCTTTCCCATCAGGCCGTCGAGCGCATCGACTTCCCGGACAAGGTGACCCTTGCCGAGCCCGCCGATGGCGGGATTGCAGGACATGGCGCCGATGGAGTCGAACCGGTGGGTGACCAGCGCCGTCTTGGCCCCCAGGCGCGCGGACGCGGCAGCGGCCTCGCAGCCGGCATGACCGCCGCCGATGACGATGACGTCGAATCCCGATTCGCTTGCGTGGTTGTCCATGCCGGGTTTCCTGGGTCTTCGGACCGGGTTCCAGTCGGGAGATACGGAGGCACAAGCCTCGAACGCGTCCCGTCGGTCCTTTCGTTCTGATTACCGCGAAGGGACTCGCGGGTCAAAGATTTTCAGGACGGTTTCCGCAACCGGTAAAAGGAGAACCTTCGATGAATTCGCTGATCGTTCCGTTTATGAATCGAATCGGGAGAAGCCAGAGATCTGCGTGATTCACGTGAAACACGCTACTTGCCGATGCAGAATTCACCGAAGATATGATCCAGAAGGTCTTCCACGTCGATCGCGCCGACTATGCGACCGATATGATCGCCAGCCCGGCGAAGATGCTCCGCGGTCAACTCGAGCGGCTGCGATCCGTTACCGATGGCGTCGAGACAATCGACCGCTTCCTCTATGTCCCGCCGGTGCCGATGCCGGGTTATCAGGATATCTTCCTGCGCGGCTGAACGGACGCGGATCTCTTCCGCCAAAGCTTCAATCAGAGCATCGGTGCCATAGCCGTTCCTGACCGAAATCCGGAATCGTTGCGTTTTCGAATCGATCTCCGTGTTTGCCAAATCGCCAACCAGATCCTGTTTCGTCAGAACGGTCCAGACCCGCGCCGGATCGAATTCCTTTGGTACCGACCGCGCCTCCAGTGGCGCCCCGGGTTCCTCCAGCCACAGAACGAGATCGGACTCCGATCCGGTCTCTCTGGCCCGGCGGATTCCCTCCTGTTCCACCGGGCTATCGACTTCCCGAAGTCCGGCGGTATCGGTCAGAACCACATAATAGCCGTCGATATCCAGACGAACCTCGATGAGGTCCCGCGTGGTGCCCGCATGTTCGGTGACGATCGCCACGTCGCGCCGGGCGAGGAAATTGAGCAGGCTCGACTTGCCGGCATTGGGTGCGCCCATCAGGGCTATGCGAAAGCCGTCACGTATGACCTCGCCGGCCCGGCCGCCGGCGAGATAGGCGACAAGCTCCACGCGAAGACGACGCGCCTCGTCGACGACCGACGCCGCCACGTCGTCCGGCACATCGTCCTCGTCGGAGAAATCGAAGCCCGCCTCGATCCGCGCTCTCGACCGGAGAAGCGTCTCCCGCCATTGCCGGCACTTCTCGCTGAGACCCCCACCCATCTGCCGTAAAGCCTGGGCGCGTTGCCGGTCGGTTTCCGCGGCGATCAGATCCGCGAGCCCCTCGACCTCGGCAAGATCCATCCGGCCGCTTTCGAAGGCACGGCGAGTAAATTCACCCGGTCCGGCCGGACGCAGCCGGTCCAGCCGGCTCAATGCATCCAGCACCGCCTCGACCACCGCCCGTCCGCCATGCACCTGCAATTCGGCGACGTCCTCGCCGGTAAAGCTGTTCGGAGCCGGGAAAAACAGGACCAGCCCGCGGTCGATCAATCCTTTCGAGTCCGAATCGATCAAATTCCGCAAGACCGCCTTGCGCGGTTCGATGCCGGCGCAACCCAATGCATCCAAAGCATCGGCGACGCCCGGCCCGCTGATCCTTACGACCGCGACGCCACTCGGCGGTTTGCCGCTCGACAGGGCGAAGATGGTATCTGCCTGGGCCATGGCTCAATGTTTCACGTGAAACGCATCTCTGCGCATCTGCCGGGAAATTCTCGATACGCCCGGGTTTTCGTCAAGCCCCGGCAAAACGCCTCGATAAAACGCGCGCCCGAGGGCGCGCGAAGAGAGCTTTCATATCGGCGGAGAATCTTTTCGGAGCCGAATCGACCCTTGCCCGACCTGGAATTCGGGTCACGTATTCATCGAGTCGAAGAATTCGCCGTTATTCTTCGTCTGCCGCAGTTTGTCGAGCAGGAACTCGATCGCGTCCACGGTGCCCATCGGATTGAGGATGCGTCGGAGGACATACATCTTCTTGAGCGTACCTGCATCGACCAGCAGCTCCTCCTTGCGGGTACCGGAGCGGGTGATGTCGATTGACGGGAATATCCGCTTGTCGGAAATCTTTCGGTCGAGGATCAGTTCGGAGTTGCCGGTGCCCTTGAATTCTTCGAAGATCACTTCGTCCATGCGGCTGCCGGTATCGATCAGCGCCGTGGCGATGATGGTCAGCGATCCGCCCTCCTCGATGTTCCGCGCGGCGCCGAAGAAACGCTTCGGCCGCTGTAAGGCGTTGGCGTCGACGCCACCGGTAAGCACCTTGCCCGAGGATGGCACCACGGTGTTGTACGCGCGGCCGAGGCGGGTGATCGAATCGAGCAGGATGACGACGTCGCGTCCGTGCTCCACCAGCCGCTTGGCCTTCTCGATGACCATTTCGGCGACCTGGACGTGACGGACGGCCGGCTCGTCGAAGGTCGAGGAGACCACCTCGCCGCGGACCGACCGCTGCATGTCGGTGACTTCTTCCGGCCGCTCGTCGATCAGCAGAACGATGAGGAAGCATTCCGGATGATTGGCGGTCACCGACTTGGCGATGTTCTGCAGGAAGACCGTCTTGCCGGTCCTTGGCGGCGCAACGATCAGCGCGCGCTGTCCCTTGCCGAGCGGCGCAACGATATCGATGATCCGGGCCGAGAAGTCCTTGATGGTCGGGTCGTCGACTTCCATGTTGAAGCGCTGGTCGGGATAGAGCGGTGTCAGGTTGTCGAAATGGATCTTGTGACGGGTCTTCTCCGGGTCCTCGAAATTGATCGTGTTGACCTTGAGAAGCGCGAAATAGCGTTCGCCGTCCTTGGGACTGCGGATCTGCCCTTCGACCGTGTCGCCGGTCCTGAGCGAAAACCGCCGGATCTGCGATGGCGACACGTAAATGTCGTCCGGGCCGGGCAGATAGTTGGCGTCGGGAGAGCGCAGGAAGCCGAAGCCGTCCTGGAGGACCTCGACGACGCCTTCGCCGATGATGTCCGTTTCCTTGTTCGCGAGCTGCTTGAGGATCGCGAACATCAGCTCCTGCTTTCGAAGCGTGCTCGCGTTCTCCACTTCCAGTTCTTCGGCGAAGCTGAGGAGTTCGGTGGGGGATTTAACCTTGAGTTCTTGCAGTTTCATTTCCCGCATGGGGTACGGTCCTTGAGTCGTAATCGGATTGCGGCATTTGCCGAAACAGGTGGGAATTCTTGATGAGGATCGGTGCGGCGGGCCTGTCCGGCCCGGAAGCCCTTGCGGACCCCGTGAGCTGTCGGGAATCGGTCCGCATGGTTCAAGAGGTTTGCCCGAACATAGTGCCTTTTTACATCGATCTCAAGTCTTATGACCGACGGGCAGCAATGATCGGCGATTATGGTTTTAGTACGACCAGAAAAACGATGCCGATCATCAGCAAAGTCGGCACTTCATTGAGAAATCGAAAGGCCCGCGAACTCAGTCTGTTGCGATCCTCGGCGAAATCCCTCACCCAGCGTGCGAACAGGAAATGGCAGGCGGTGAGTCCGATCACCAGCACGATCTTGGCCAGAAACCAGCCGTCCGCATAGACGCCGAGTTCGAAGGCGAGCCACAGTCCGAGGCCCCAGGAGACGATCATCGCCGGCGTCATGATCGCCTTCATCAGCCGCCGCTCCATGACCTTGAACGTCTCCGAAGCGTCCGAGCCCTTCTCCTTGGTCGAATGGTAGACGAACAGCCGCGGCAGATAGAGAAGCCCGGCCATCCAGGAGATGACCGCGACAATGTGCAGCGCCTTGAGGACGAGATAGAGCATACCGTCAGCCCGTCCTGTGCGTTCCGCGAACCCGGGCAATCATCTGCGCCACGTGTTCGACCGGCGTTTGCGGCGTCACCCCGTGTCCGAGATTGAAGATGAAGGGACCGCCGCTCAGCACCGCGACGATCTCGTCGATTGCCCGGTTCATGGCGTCTCCGCCGGCGATCAGCCGCATCGGATCGAGATTGCCCTGCACCGCGCAGATTTCCTGAAGCGCCTTTGCCCTTTGAAGCGGAACCGTCCAGTCGATGCCGATGGCGTTGATCCCGGTTTCCCGCGCATAACGCTCCAGATGCGCCGTTGCCCCCTTTGGAAAGCCGATCACCGGCGCGCCGGGCACTTTCGCCCGGATGCCTTCGACGATCCGCTTCATCGGCTCGAGGCTGTAACGCTCGAAATCCTCAGGCGCCAGGATTCCCGCCCAGGTGTCGAAAACCTGGACCGCATCGGCCCCGCGCCGAAGCTGTTCGACAAGATAGCGGATCGACACCTCGACCAGCCGATCGATCAGCCGGTCGAAGGCGTCCCGCTCGCGAAGGGCCGCGAGCCGCGCCGGCGCCTGGTCCGGGGTTCCCCGACCTGCGATCATATAGGTCGCCACGGTCCAGGGCGCGCCGCAGAAGCCCAGTAGCGTCGTTTGAGGGGAAAGGGCCGCCCGGATCGATGAGACCGCCTGTAGGACGGGCTCGAGATGTTCCAGAACATCCGCGTCACTACGCTCGAACGGTACGGAAAGATCGACCGGTTCGAGCACGGGACCGGTTCCTTCCTCGAATCGCACATCTTGTCCAAGAGCGTCGGGAATGACGAGAATGTCGGAAAAAAGGATCGCCGCATCGAAGCCGAAGCGCCGGATCGGCTGAAGGGTCACCTCGCAAGCCATGTCCGGGGAATAGCAAAGATCGAGGAAGCTGCCCGCTTTCCGCCGCGTTTCCCGGTATTCTGACAGATACCTGCCTGCCTGACGCATCATCCAGACGGGTGGGGGCGTCAGAGAGTTTCCTCGGAGTACCCGCAAGATCGTCTTCTGCTCGCCCATTTCGTTTGCTGCCGGTGATGTCACGGACCAATCCTCGTTCACCTAACAATAAGAAAGAAAGAAGGAATCTTGTTGTTGTTATTGGGCGGTGGATAGCAGGGATTGTCGCTTGTCCCCAGTTCCGATTTCGAGAATGCGACGATCGGTCAGATGCGAGCAAACGGTGCATCGGTGTCACGGATACCGGGGATACTTCATAAATATCAATAAATTCAATATGTTATAAGGTTTTAGAAACTACTATTCGACCTCCGAAGTGTGGATATCCGGTGGATGAAATCGGAAGAAATCCGATATCCCCGAACTTCCCGGTTTCATTGGCGATGTACCCGCCCCCGTGTTAATTGTTGATGAGTGTGAATGAAGTTTCGGAACTGTCCCGGGACGAGGCGGAATCCGTTTCTCGTCGCAGCAATCCACAATCGCGATGAGAATCCCGTGCAAAACCAGCAGACCTACTTCCATATTCACCTGATATCTGACTCGACCGGCGAGACTCTCACCACCGTGGCCAAGGCCGCGATCGCGCAATATGACGACATTCAGCCGATCGAGCACGTCTATCCGCTGATTCGCACCGAGAAGCAGCTCGGCCGCGCCATCGCCAATGTCGAGCTCGAACCGGGTATCGTCCTGTTCACCCTGGTCAGCGAGACCCTTTCCAACCGGCTCGTCGCGGCCTGCCGCGAAATCGGCATCCCATACGTCTCGGTGCTCGAACCGGTGCTCGCGGTGTTCCAGAACTATCTCAACGCCGAGATCACCCACCGCATCGGCGGTCAGCACCAACTCGACGCCGACTATTTCCGCCGCATCGAAGCCCTCAATTTCACCATGGCCCATGACGACGGCCAGCTCCCGGAGAATATCGACGACGCCGACGTCATCATCATCGGCGTCAGCCGGACGTCGAAGACGCCGACCTGCATCTATCTCGCCAATCGCGGCATCAAGGCCGCCAATATGCCCATCGTCCGCGAACTGACGATCCCGCCGGCGCTGTTCGCCGCCACGCGGCCGCTGATCGTCGCGCTGATCGCCAGTCCCGAGCGCATCCTGCAGGTTCGGCAGAACCGGCTGTTGTCGCTCAACGCGCAAGGCGGCGAGAGCCAATACGTCAACCGACACGCGATCGCCGAAGAGGTCGCCTATACAAGAAGACTCTGCAAGGAGCGCTCCTGGCCGCTGATCGACGTGACCCGACGGTCGATCGAGGAAACCGCGGCGGAGATCCTGGCGCTGCATCGCGACCACCGGGCCAAGTTCCACCAGACGTCCTATTCCGATTGATGACCGATCTCGTTCTCGCCTCGGCAAGTCCCACCCGCGTCCGGCTCCTGCGCGATGCCGGCCTCGATTTTCGTGCCGAACCGGCCGGGATCGACGAGCGCGAGCTGGAAAAACCACTACTGAAATCGGGCTTTTCCGCCGCCGATCTCGCCCAGTTCCTGGCCGAAGCCAAGGCTCTCGACGTATCCGAACGCAATCCCGGCGCACTTGTCATCGGCTGCGACCAGACCCTCGGCTTCGACGGCGAACGCCTGACCAAGCCCGCCGATATGGACCAGGCGCGGCGTCAGCTTCTCGGCTTACGCGGCAAGACCCATGCATTGCATGCGGCGGTCGCCTGCGTCCGCAACGGCGAAACCCTGTGGCGTTGCGAGGAAACCGCCTGGCTGACCATGCGCGACTTCTCCGCCGAATTCGTCGGCCGCTATCTCGCCGCCGTGGGCGAGGCGGCGCTCGGCAGCGTCGGCTGCTACCAGCTCGAGGGGCGCGGCGTGCAGCTTTTCGACAAGATCGAGGGCGATTACTTCACCATTCTCGGATTGCCGCTCCTGCCGCTGCTCGGCTTTCTGCGTGAACAGGGAGCGATCGGGACATGATCATCATCGGCCTCACCGGCTCCATCGGCATGGGCAAGTCGACGGCCTCGAAGATGTTCCTCGAGCTTGGCGTTCCAGTCTACGACGCCGACGCCGCCGTCCACCGGCTTTATGAGGGCGAGGCGGTGGAGCCGGTCGGCGCCCGGTTTTCCGGCGTCGTCGCCGACGGCCGCATCGACCGCAAGCGCCTGTCGGCCAAGGTGGTCGGAAACGCCGAAGCCATGCGGGACCTGGAACGAATCGTCCACCCTCTGGTCCATCGGATGGAGCGCCGGTTCCTCGCCGACGCGGTCGAAAAGATCCGGCCGGTCGTGGTGCTCGATATCCCGCTGCTTCTCGAAGCCAAGCGCCCGCAGGCGGTCGATGCGGTCGTTGTCGTCTCCGCTCCCGCCGAAATCCAGGCCGAGAGGGTGCTGGCCCGGCCCGACATGACGAAGGAAAAATTCGACGCGATCCGCGCCAGGCAGATGCCCGATGCCGAAAAGCGCAAGCGGGCGCATTTCATCATCGAATCCGGCTACGGATTCGACCATGCCGGCCGCCAGGTCGCCGGAATCGTGCGCGCGACCGCCGGAATGGTGGGGACAAGTCTTCCCCAACGGCTTGGTGGCGGTGACCGGAACCGCGGAACTCGCTAGGTTCGGGCAAAGGGCAACAGAGGCCAGACGGGGACAGGCGGCCAATGCGCGAGATCGTACTGGATACGGAAACCACCGGGCTCGATCCCCGACAGGGCGACCGGGTGGTCGAGATCGGCGGCGTCGAGCTCGTCAACCACGTCCCCACCGGCAATTCCTATCACGTCTATATCAATCCCGAGCGGGCGATGTCGCAGGGCGCCTTCGAGGTGCACGGGTTGTCCGACGATTTCCTGCGCGACAAACCGGTCTTCGCCGATGTCGCCCGGGAATTTCTCGATTTCGTCGATGGCGCCGATCTGGTCATCCATAACGCGCCCTTCGATATCGGCTTTCTCGACTTCGAATTCGCCCTTCTCGACCTGCCGCCGGTGCCGCCGGACACCGTCATCGACACGCTGCAGATGGCGCGGCGCAAGCATCCGGCCGGCCCGAACAGCCTCGATGCCCTGTGCTCGCGCTACAATATCGACAATTCCAAGCGCACCAGGCATGGCGCATTGCTCGACGCGGAACTGCTCGCGGAAGTCTATATCGAGCTTCTCGGCGGCCGGCAGGCCAATCTCGGCCTCGGCGACCAGTTCGCCGACAGCCGCGACACCGGCGCCGAAACCGCCGGAACCCACGCGACGGCGAAGAAGCGTCCCGCGCCGCTGCCCTCGCGGTTGAGCGAGGCGGAGGCCGAAGCGCATCGCGCCTTCGTCGAAACCCTGGGCGAGGCGGCCGTGTGGCGGGATTACCGGAAAGGCTGAGGCCGTTTCCCGAATATCAAGGCTGGTTCGCCGCTTTCTGCATCATGTTCTGCTGGAACAGGGCGGCGAAGTCGATCGGATCGATCATCAGCGGCGGGAAGCCGCCGTCGCGGGTCGAATCGGCCATGATCTGCCTCGCGAAGGGAAACAGCAGACGCGGGCATTCGATCATCACGAAGGCCTGCACGTGCTCGGCGGGGACGTTCGATACCTTGAACACGCCCGCATAGCTGATCTCGACATTGAACAGGACGTTGTCGCCGTCCTTCGCCGCGGCCTCCATGCTCAGGGAAACCTCGAAATCCTCGCCGCCGAGTTTCCTGGCGTCGACATTCACGTCGATGGACAGTTCCGGTGTGCTCTCGCGCGGCGCCAGCGAGTGCGGCGCGTTGGGGTTTTCGAACGAAAAATCCTTCAAATACTGGCCGAGCACGTTGAGGGTCGGCGCCTTGTCGTCGCCGGCGGCGTCCGCGCCGCCGATAATGTCTTCTGAAGCCATGCGTCTACTCTTACGGGTGATAGGGGAAGCCGGCCGCTTGTAACACAGTCGCGTGCAGGAACCAGAAAAAGCTCGGCCGGCGCCATTTTCTAACGCCGGTAACCGTCTTCGTCGTGACCGCCGTCGTTCCAGGGAG
>Ga0070729_10001919_pt1 | contig 28819 bp, 12 predicted proteins | sample tdDd472_FD_66725 | JGI IMG/M metagenome (GOLD analysis project Ga0070729, IMG submission 66725) | Marine sediment microbial communities from the Atlantic coast under amendment with organic carbon and nitrate - tdDd47.2 | ecosystem: Environmental > Aquatic > Marine > Coastal > Sediment | place...
AACTGCTACATCGTCAGTTACCATTGGGTCTTCAGCACTGGCGGGAGAACCACTCCAGGTGGTCCAGTAATCACGGCCCATGCCGTTAGCTTGTTCAACCAGAAAATCGCCAGCAGTGTATGCTTCAAAGTCTTCCAATACATCTCCGGGAGGTGGGCCACTGCCTGCTTCCATAACAACAGTGCTTAAATTAAAGAATCCACCTTGTGGGCCTTCATATTTAAATGCTACATAAGAGTCGGTGCCTGCCCATGCTGACATATCTACTGTGAAGAATTCATAATCAGAGGGTACAGTAAATGTCTCAAGGGCTGTAAATGTATCAGGATCTGTGGGATCAGTAATTGTACCAACAATGATACTTGGATCGTTATAGGCACTACCTACTTCAACGGATATTGATGTTACAGGTGAAAGATCAACCATAGGGCTTGCCAATAAAATTGGATTATCTGCTGGGGTTTGATCAAAGAAAATTGCATTTCCACCATACCAGTACAAGAAATCAGGATTGGTAGCATGAATTGTCCAGGTGGCCGGAATCTCAGTTGCGAAATCTTCATAAAAATAGAAACTTGGAACTTCAAGCACTACCTCAACAGTTACGTTTGAGTTATTAACTGTAACAGTTCCTGATTCAGGGAATAGGCCAACTGCTGTAACATCCCAATCGTAAGTTCCTGGGAACACGTCTTCGTAAACAGCAACGCCAGAAGCATTGGTAGTATTACCTCCAGAGCCTTCAAGGAACAAATCAGCACCTTCAACAGCATTGCCATCACTATCCTCAACATTAAAGGTAACATCGAAAGTTGTAAAACCACCGGCTTCAACATCAATCATTTCTGATTGAATTATCTCTTTACTTGCATCGTCCTGTACAAATACAACTACTGCTAAGTCTGTTGGTTCTTCCATAAAGGTATTACTCATATCATAGCTTTCCGTCAGGTCAACTGAGCCACCCTGTGTAATGGCATCGAGTGTTGTACCAGCAGAGCCTGGTAACATTTTCAACATTACATTATGAAATTCTGTTTCTCCGTTTGAACCTACATTACCAACTGTAATTTTTTCGAGAACAACAATGTGTGCTTTTAATCCGGCGGCATAATTAGCACTTGAGCTAATAGTTGCATCAACAGTTATTATACCATCTTCATCAATGCTTGAAGCAACATCAAGTCCCATTGCTGTCACCTGTTCAGCGAGATCGTCAAGAATACCTTGACTAAAGCTAACAGCAGGATTGATCTGTACAGCATTTCCATAAAGGTCAGGCACAAAAGATACCCCATAATAATTTCTACGGTCACCACCTTCTTCGGTGTAATAAGGATCACCACTACCAGGCCAGCTCATTTGATATTTAATTAATGAATACTCACCTGGATTAGCACCCAATACCGCGAGGATTACCTCATTGGCTGCCACACATGGCCCACATGTTGAGCTGGTAAACTCTTCGAGGAGAGGTTTCTTGAACACCATACCCTCGAGAGCCTGGATGTCTTTTTCCAGCATATCGTTATCAGGATTTTCGTCACCTGAAAGGTAAGTTGTAACTGATGCTGTGTAATCGCCTAAAACAGCAGTCCAGGTAGCAAACTCAATGGTCATTTCCTCAAATGAAGCCAGATTACTAACTGTATAAGTATCAGAGTAAACAGAAGTGCTTCCTTCTTTAATTTCAAAAGTAACATCGAAGGATGCAGTTGCGGAACCCATATTTCTAACAACCCCCTCAGGAGTAACAAGGATTCCTACTGGAATTTGCGGAGGAATTATAATCGCTGCTGCCTCTGCGTCATATTGCAGGGACTCAAACAAAACAACATCATCAAGATACCAGTAGTTGATCTGGTAAGAATCACCGACAAGAGAAAAAGCAATCTGAAAATCTGAGGAGCCAACGCCCTCATCAAGCATCAGTGTAACAGTTTCAGGGCCAACCGGACCTGTTGGAGCCAATGCCCATACTTCGGTCCAGGTAGTTCCATCGGTTGAAGTTTCTACCTTCAGTGTATAACCTGCACCAGCATAATCATCAACATTGTGCTTAAACTGTAAAGCCAATGCTGTATAGCCAGAAGTGTTGATCGCCGAACTAACCAAACGTCCGGTCCCGTTAAATTGTGGTGACCAGTTAAGCATGGCCTCGGGTGATGTGCCACCTGCGTTGTTGGTTGCACTAGCCTGCCAGTTTGCTGCGCCTTCTCCTTCTGATGTCCATCCTGTTGGAGGGCAACCACTTGCAAAATCTTCAGACATTACCGAGCGAACCATCTCTGGCATAGGTGCTTCATAACCTTTAATAAAGCATACACCACTGTTTGATCCTGGCAACGAATGTGGGCCTTGTTGTGCCCATGAAAAAGTTGCCATTACCATAAATACTAAGGCCATCAGGCCTCTCATTGTAAAGTTTTTCATCTTAAAAATTTAAGTTAATAATTAAATAAGCAAAGAGATTATTTGTCCTTTATTTTTTTGTCATGCAACTTTTCGATAATTTTTTTCAAAACCCGGTTTTGCAACTCCTTTTGCTTGATGAATTCCCTTATCTCATCCGATTCATCAATTTTCAAGTTCTGATGGTCATCTTCGTTTATATGTGAATTAGTATTTTTTTCCATCCTGAAGTCAATTGCGCCACGAAACTAATCCCCAACCAAATTGAAACAAAATAATACACCTTTACAAAACATTGATAAGGCAAAAAAACCGCCTATACTTTTCCTTTACAAATTGTGTAAGCAATTAAATATGAAGAAGGTGTCAAGGGATAAAAATTTGATGTTCGAAGTTCTAAGTTTAGAATACGGGAAGAGGGCGTTGAATATTTGCTGACAAAATAAGAGTATCGAAAATATCTAAAGATCATTTAAGATCAAATCGGATTTCCAATGTCCAAACAGCAGTTCCCTTATTCAATCATTGCGGTTCAACAAGATCATTTCCTCCCTAAATTTGCGAAAGGAATGTTACCAGGTTGGTCTGGGTATTGGAAATGCCCAGTTTCTTACGGAGGCGATGACGTGCCATTTCTAGGGTGTTTACGCGTTGCCCGGTCATTTCACTGATTTCTTTGGAGGACATATTTAGTCGAAGGAATGCACACAATTTCTGTTCGTTAGGTGTAAGCCCTGGAAATTGTTCATTTAATTTATCGTAAAAATCACCATGCACCTGCTTAAATCTTAACTCAAACTCCTCCCATACTTCAGTTTCAGTGCTGCGCTTGATATCCCGTGCAACCTGAAGTATAGCTGCCTTTGTTTCCTCTTTTACTGCACTGCCCTGGATTTTAATCAGCTTATTAGAGATTTCTGTCAATAACTCATTTTTAGTAATCAAACTCATTACATTGATGGTAAGCTCCTTGCTTTTAAACTCCACCTCATCTTCTAACTTATGCCTTGCTAAATTAGCGCTCCGGGTATTGGCCCGTTGCCTCGCCAGAATAAGCAGTACCACAATAATAATTGAAATCAGCAAAATGATAACGATAATTGAAATAAAGTCCCTTCTTTGTTGATCCAGCTTATCTTCCTGTTCTCGTTTTTCAAATTCGTACTGCAATTCAAGTTTCGAAAGTTTAGTAAGACTTTCATCCAGATCCAGGCTGTCTTTGATCGCATACTGCATCATACCGTATTTATATGCACTATCGATGTTATTCCGGAGTTTATAAAGTTCATGTAGTTTACCTGCTGAGTTATTTACCACATTCTTTAGTTTATGTGTCTTCCCAATCTGCAAGGCCTCTGTTGCATAGTAGAAACTAAGTTCAACCGAATCAATCTCGTTGTAATAATCAGATAAATTATTATAAATAGCAGCAATTTTAGGCATATTCCCCAATTCAACAAAAATATCTTCTGCCTTTCTATGATAAAACAATGAGGTGTCATACTGGCCTTGATCCTGGTAGATTACTCCCAGGTTGAGGTAATTGATACCCGCCCACAGGTTCTGACCTATCTCAACATTTATTCTGATGGCTTCACGAATATAAGTCTCCAGTTGGTCATAATCCTGCATATTTGCATGTACAGCAGCAACATTGTTTAGCCCCCTCGAAATTCCCATTTTGTCATCTATGTCCCTGGCAATGCGTAATGATTCTTCATAATATTCAAGGGCCTTTTCATAGTTCTTTTGTTCAAAATAAAGATACCCGATGCTGTTCATTGCCTTGCCTATGCCTTCATGGTTTTCAAGTTTCTCGAAAATTTTCAAACATTCAAAATAATAATCGGAGCTTTGCTTGTAGTCTCCCAGGTCAGTGTAGATTTTACCCAAAATGCGATTGGCCTCAGCCTGTTCTGCCAGGGCGTTAAGATTTTTTCCAAGTTCCAACGAATTCATTGCATACTGCATGGAGTGACGGTAATCCGTCATTCCCCAATAAATATCGGCAAGCAATATCTTAGCATCCAATTCAATGGATTGAATGCCATGCTGACCGGCAAGACTATCTACCTCAACAGCGTAGGCGAGAGCCAAAAGAGGATTATTATTTTTTAGTGAACGGGTAAGTTGAAGAAGGATTTCAGATCTCATTAAAGGATCTCCTGTTTGCAATAATCGACTGGTCAAGCTATCAGTATGAGAAATATTCTGAGCAGGACCAGAACAATACAGCAGCACCAAAATGGGGGTAAAAAGAAGATTAAAATATTTTTTTGTTTGATTTTTCAATCCAGTTAATTGTAGTTCAACAAGTTCTTCAAATGCATTAAATGAGGGGACAAATTTACGATAAATTAACAATAAATTACTTGTATTTTCTTGTGCTGATTTCAGGCCAGCACTTCGGTTAAAAAAATTGTACTACTTTTATTCTTCAACTTACAATTCCAGAATGAAAGATAAGATACAACTAAGTGACCCGGATATTCAACAGCTTTACAACGGCTTTAACAGTGAATTGAAAAGCAAGCTATTTGAAGGATTCGATGAAATACTAAAAGCAAACAACCGATTCATAACCTCTTTTAAAAACCGGTTCGAGAAAGTAAGTTTTGTTGAAAACCAGGACCCCAAAGATGATTTTTTTGAGTCGTTACAATTGCACCTCAATCGGAAAAAGGAACTCCTGAACCTGATTAATAAAAATGCTGAACCTCCAAACAATGAAACTTTAAACCTGTTTTTTAGCGCTTATTTCGAGGCCTTTAATGACTTCTCTTCAAAGCTTCAAAACAGGCTGATAAGAAAAGAGAAAGGAGAAAAGTATAAACTAAACATAAGCGATAATCCACTGCGGTTTATACGAAAATCCCTTTCAAATATTAGACTGGCAGTTGTTTACAAAGCTTCATCTATTGTCAACTTTACAAGAAAAATTTTCAGGAAAACACCCATCGATTATACCAAGTACAGAAAACGCCGCATCCCTTACAGGCAAATGGCAAAATACTACCTGATTTCACAATTATTTCAAAAAACCATTTTAAGTATCCCGGCTTTAATGGAAGGGCGCAATTCAGCTCTATTAAAACTGTGGGACACTGACCAACAACTTGAGAACTGGTTTTATACTCAACTTAACCAAACTTATCGTGAAGGTGAAATTGAGGAGGACAAGGAAAATATGCCTGCCCCCCCAACCATTGATGTTTTTCCCGAACTAAAAAAACTAAACGATGAGATCAAGAAACAAACACACAAGAATCTGGAACAATCTATTGACGAAGTTTTTCAGAGCTTTGAAAATACCATACAAAAAGTAGACACCATCGATTTAGGCATATCAAAATTCCATACCCGTGAAGTGAACCTGCATACAAGTGCTATTGACAAAAAGTTTAGCGATGATTTAAAATTATGGAATAACTCAACAAATACGCTTTTTGATGACTGGTGTGTGGATATAGAGATTACCACTTTATATTACTCAGTAGTTGAAGAGTACTTTAAACTTAAAAATAAGCTCACGGATTTTATTTCAAATAACCTTTCGGTAAACTTTAAGCAACTTGAGGATTACATCAATGAGTCGAATAAGCGACTGGTCAAGGCCAACACTTCGGTTAAAATTGCAAGGGCTGCACTAAATGATGAACGAGAAACATTGAACGATAAACTGATCGATAAAATCCTTAGACAAACCATTGGAAAACTAACCGGAAATTTCATTGAAGACATCAATAAACTAAAAAAAAGGACACTGAACCTGGTTGGAAATGTATCTGATAAAAGGGGATTTACTAAAAATAAAAATTATTTACGGGGAATCAAAGGTTCGGAAATCAAGTCGATTTCGCCCAGGGAGCTACTTAATTTTGAGGCACTCCCACACCTTGAGCAAAAACTTGAGGAAGTCAAAATATTCATCAACGGCCATCTCGAGAAAGCGCGCATCAATCTTTTATCGTTGGGAACAGTCAGTGATTTTAATCTTGAGTCGGCAGTATTGCTTCTTGATGAAAAAAGAAATGCATCCAAAAAAGCCATCGAACTCGCATCTGAAGGCTACGAAAGGGCCCTGAATCATTTAGACACATCGATAACCCTTATAGATGAAATAAAGCATGAGCCGCTCGAAACCCTCAGGGAGGCCCTCAATGCCTTTAATATTGAGATACAAAAGCTGAAAAATACTGACAATATACTGGAGCTAAACCTTAAGATTGCAAAAATTAAGGCAATCGAAAGATCGAAAAAAGCGCAACAGGATGCCATCAATGCAGTGAAAACCTTTATCCCAAAAAGTATCAGGCTAACCAGGAAATATTACCAGTATGTTTCTGAATACATAGGATCATTGAAAAACCGTTTTGGTATCAGCTCAAAGATTACTGAAATATCATTTGAATTATCAGAGTTTATCCGTGAATCAGAGGCATCGCTGCAGAAGTTGCCATTCGTATATCAGCGTCTTTACCAGTTACAGCCAACTGATGAGGACCGATTTTTTGTCGACCGGAAAGACGAACTGAAAATATTGATGCAGGCATTTGAAGATTGGCAGAAAAACCGTTTTGTATCCGTAGCCATACTTGGCGAAAAGGGAAGTGGCATCACTTCTTTCGTAAATAAATTTTTGCGAACTGTAGAAACTGAAACAAATATTATCCATCATACCCTGAATAAAAAAATAGTTCATAAAGATGAGTACATCTCTTATTACAGCAAACTCTTTGAAGAAGAATTTGAGAATAATGACGATATTATTAAATACCTGAACGACAATGCTGGTTACAAGATTATTATATGCGAAAACATGCACCATTTCTTCATGAAAGAGGTAGGCGGATTTGAAAGCCTGAAATTATTTTTCGACCTGATGTCGAACACCACCAAAAAAGTGCTTTGGATTTGTGCGTTTACAGAGCATTCCTGGGATTACCTCGACCATACTTCACACATTTCCAATTACTTTATCAGGAAAATCGAGCTAACGAGACTTAGTGATAAAACCATTGAAGATATCATCTTCAGAAGAAATCTACTGAGCGGTTACAGGATAATTTTTGAAGCTTCTGCCGAACATATGGAAAACAAAAACTATCAAAAATTGAACGAAGAGGAAAAGCAGGCATTTTTACGAAATGCTTTCTTTACCAGTCTCAACAAATCATGCAACGGGAATATAAGCCTGGCCCTGCTTTATTGGCTCCGATCAACCCGGGATGTTGATGAAGAGAGTATCACCATTGCCAACCTTAGCGAAATGGATTTCTCCTTTATTCAGGCATTTACGGCAAACTATTTATTTACCCTGCATTCAATACTTATTCATGACGGTTTGACCCTGGAAGACTATAGCAGGTTATTTTATATTACACCCCATGTAGCCCGGAATATATTAATCCCAATGCTTGAAAAGGGACTACTTATCCGGCCAAAGGAGAAGTTCAACATCAACCCACTTATATTCAGGCAGGTTGTCCTGCATTTGCGATCAAAAAATTTCATCAATTAATTTGTCAACAACAATGAAACATATATTGATTATAATTCTTTTTTTACTCGGCTTGATGATGGCTCCCCCTCCTGCAAATTGCCAGGATACAACAGCTGATATGGCCTCGGAATTTGACCCACAAACCAACATCGGAAAAAGCCTTGACCTGAAACCAGACACTATTCTCCAACCCCAACCTTCAAAGGTGACCGCAGACAGCACATCCACTTCCCAGCCATGGTTTACTGGCAAGGTTGAAGGCCAAATTACTAAACGACCTTCAGAAGCCCTGAATATGATTTCCTTTTCGAATATTTTCTGGGCCATAGTTTTTATTATTATCGGTTACTACCTGATTAAAATATTTATTAAGATTCTGAATCTTTTTGCTGAAAGGAGTGCCAGGTTTCGGATCACCATAAAAAGCATGATCCCTATAATCAGGATCATTATCTGGACCCTTGTAATATTTGTGATTGTTAAAGGCATATTCGACCCGCCCAAGGAAACGATCATAACTGTTATGGCATCGGTGGGTATTGCTGTGGGACTTGCTGCCTCTGACCTTTTTAAGAATATATTCGGCGGAATAACGATACTTTTTGACAGGCCGTTCCAGGTAGGCGATAAAATTGATACAGGAAAATACTATGGTGAGGTACTTGAAATTGGCCTTCGTATTACAAAACTTGTTACAGCAGATGATTCCGTGGTTTCGGTACCCAATGCTGAACTCATGAACAACTCGATATCGAATTCCAATTCGGGCGAATTGAATTGCCAGGTAGTGGCCGAAGTTTACCTCCCGATTGATGTTGACACATCTAAAGTAAGGAAAATTGCCCTTGAGGCGGCCCAGGTATCTAAATTTGTTTACCTGAAAAAGCCGATTGTTGTTTTGTTCTTTAACGAAGTAAAAGAAAGGCGATCTTATCTTAAGATGCGCCTCAAAGCATACGTGATGGATATCCGTTTTGAATTTCAGTTTAAGAGTGACATGACCGAGATTGTGATCAGGGAATTATTGAAACAGGGGATAATAAAGAAAGAGGAGTTGTATTAGATGTAAGAAAGTTTGGAAAGCCTGGAGTTTGAAGTATTTAGAGTTTGGCATTCAGAGTTCAGAGTTCAGAGTTCAGAGTTCAAAGTTCAGAGTTCAGAGTTCAGAGTTCAGAGTTCAGAGTTCAAAGTTCAAAGTTCAGAGTTCAAAGTTCAAAGTTCAGAGTTCAGAGTTCAGAGTTCAAAGTTCAAAGTTCAGAGTTCAGAGTTCAGAGTTTAAAGTTCACAGTTTAAAGTTCAGTGTTTCAAGGTTCAATGTCAAAATAATTAACTTTTTCCATTTAACTATTCAATCATTATGAGCCAAAAAGCAAGTCTTTTTAACCCGGAAAATATTAAAGGAATATATCAACTTCTGGCTGCCTTTCTACTGATTGTGGAAGCATCCCTCGGCTATTGGCTGATACAATCCGGTGACCGCACAGAAAAAATCATTGCCGGAGGATTGATCACTTTAATATTCATTGTATTTCTTTTTATCGCGTTAAAAATAGCCCAAACAACCTATGCTAAAAAAACACTGACATCAGAAGGTGTAGGTGAAATTAAACCTGCCCAAAGCTCAATAAAAGAAGAAGAAATACAGGAACAAAACAAAGGGATAATTGTTGGTCCGGATAAATCCTATATTCTTCAAAAACCATCAAAAAACTGGCATGTTTCCGAAATGAGTTACAACGAATGGATCGGTCAGGGATTAGGAATAAATGACCAGGACTACATTGAAAAGGTAATCAACAAAAAACACATCCAGGGTGAAATCCTCGTGATTCATTCGGATAAAGAAGGCTACCTCACACCCATACCGGGCAAGACCCTGGTAGATGGTTTAAAAATACCCACAGCCCTGCATATACCGGTATTTATGCGCCTATCAATCCTGCCGATGGAAAGACGGCAATCCCCCCTTTACTTCGAACGACCTCTGCTACACAATTACAATTTGTTTATCAGTGGAATGATCGGTCAGGGTGTACTCACACTCATCGACCAGGAAAGAATTTCCGACAAGCAGGGCATCCAGAAGATGATCAGTATTTTCAGGCAAAAACTTACTGATATCCGTTACCAGGGAAAGGATTTCAACGAGATTTCAATCTATTTTTCCCCCATTGGCATTCAGGGAAAAACAAAGGACCATGTACTTATCCTGCAATATGTTAACACATCAGCAAATGATGCACATCTCAATGCTGACTTACAGGAGTTAAAGGATGTAATTAACTCATTTAAACCCATCGAAGTACTGAATGTGGAGAAAGAACTGGCCAAACAAAAAAAATATGCTGATGAGAAATTGAATATCTTTATTGAACAGAATAAAACAAACATATTTTTCAAAGAATTTGGAATGGCAGTGTTAAAACTTAAAGGTCTTGATCTAGAAATCGTGGAAGATCGCCAATTTGCAATCCATCTTCTCCAACCCTTTCGTGATATGACTGAATACCTTGGGTTAAAGTTCGATAATACCGACAAACTTTTTGAAGCTTTATCGGATGCAGAAAAGGGTGATGCCACCAAATTAAAGGAAGTTGTACCAGCCATGCTCAATGATCTGGAAAATATTGATTTGCACAACGGAGATGCAAAACCAGACTGATAAACACAGTACGATTTCTTCTGTTAAAATGAGAGACAGCAATATTTAACTTTCTTTCCTAAAATCCTTGTTTTAAAACAAGCATAAAAAACTATTTTTGCTGCCGATAAAAAAATCCATCAATTCAGGTGGATATCAATTTTACAGTAAACTAAACCACTATGCATTGAAAACACATAGGTTTTAAGATTTCGAATGAAATTCGATAAAATAAATTCATGATGGTTTGAAGTCGGAAGTCAGAAGTCCGAAGTAAAAAATCAAGTATTTGTTGCTACATTCATTTTTAAAACTTCTGACTTCGGTCTTCCATCTTCGGACTTATGTATTAGAAATTTATAGAAACCAAAGTAGCTTCAATGAAATTGCAGGTTTTTAACCATTAACTAGAAAATAAACATACCGACAACATGAGAAAGAAAATAGCTGCAGGAAACTGGAAAATGAACAATACCCTTGAAGAAGGGAAACTCCTGATCTCTGATATTTTAAATGGCCTTGAAGCAGATCCACCAAAGCAGGATTCCAACGAATTGCTGGTAATCTTTGGCACTCCATTTATCACACTTAAAGAAGCCGCCGAAATGGTGAGCGGAAATAACCAGGTACAGATTGCCGCACAAAACTGTTATAGCGAAGAAAAGGGAGCGTACACAGGCGAAACCAGTGTTGGAATGATAAAGTCGACAGGCGCCAAATATGTAATAATTGGCCACTCCGAACGCCGGGAATACTTCAATGAAAGCTACGAAATGCTGGCGAAAAAAGTTGATCTCACCTTAAATCAGAACCTTTTCCCTATTTTTTGTTGTGGTGAAAAACTGGAGATCCGTGAGCAAAATGAACATTTTAATCTTGTTAAAGAGCAAATTGAAAGCTCACTTTTTCACCTCGATTCAGATGCGTTTTTAAAAGTTGTGATTGCATACGAACCAGTTTGGGCTATTGGAACAGGAGTTACCGCTTCACCAGAACAGGCACAGGAAATGCATAAATTTATCCGTAAAGTAATCGCAGGAAAATATGGTAAAACTGTTGCGGAAGAGACTTCTATCCTTTATGGCGGATCAGTGGGTGCTAAAAACGCAGCTGAGCTTTTCGACCAGAATGATGTGGATGGCGGCCTTGTTGGAGGTGCCTCACTAAAATCAGGAGATTTTGTAACAATCATTAATTCATTCTAGGAAAAAAGCTATTGAATAAAAGATATAGGGGGCAGTAGTCGGGAGTCAGTTACCAATCAATTCAGTATCCAGTATCCAGAAAATCAAAACATAAAATTCGCACCTCATTATGCTACATAAACCCATTACAACCCTGATATTTGACTGGGGCGATACTATTATGCGTGATTATAAATCACCTGGGCCTATCGCAGAATGGGAAAAGGTGGACTGGATAACCGGAGCAGAAGCAGTACTGGAAATTTTATCCAAAAAATATACCTGCATCATTGCTACCAGCGCAGATCATTCGGGAACTGACGAAATGATCGCCGCCTTAAAACGTGTTGGTGCTGACCAGTATTTTCATAATTTTTATTCCTCAAAAGAATTGGGTTTCAAAAAACCTGATCCAAGGTTTTTTACTTCGATTGCAAAAAAACTTTCACTGTCACCCAATGAATGTGTGATGATTGGTAATTATTATGAAAAAGATATCACTGGAGCTAAACAAGCCGGGATGCAAACTGTTCTCTTTAATGAAAATGAAATTACAGGCCCGTTTAGAGATGCGGATGTAATTATTTTGAAAATGGAAAGTTTGTTAGACACTATCCCATAATCTTTATGAAATTATTGTTTAAATCGTTGGCCCTCTTCTTTTCCTTGTTATTGACACTTTCACTGTGCGCACAAAACAATTATCCAAAAGATGATTTTATTCCACCGGTGGATTTTGATATGGCCCTTTCGGGAACTTTTGGCGAATTGAGGTCCAATCATTTCCATTCAGGAATCGATATTAAAACCCAGGGTGTTCAGGGTAAAAAATTAAGGGCAGTGGCTGATGGCTTTATTTCGAGAATTGCAGTTTCTCCGGGTGGATTTGGAAAAGCCATTTATATAGAGCATCCCAATGGCTATACCTCGGTTTACGGACATTGCAAAAGCTTTACTAAAGAAATTGATGCCTATGTAAAAGATGAACAATACAAGCTGGAATCCTTTAAAGTAAATCTTTTTCCCGACAACAACCGATTCACTGTAAAACAAGGCGATGTAATCGCATATTCGGGCAACACCGGAGGTTCAATGGGCCCGCACCTGCATTTCGAGATCAGGGAAACCATAGATCAGGTACCTGTAAATCCTTTGCTTCTTGAATTTCCTGTGAAGGATTTTATCCGGCCTAAGATTGGGCGTTTGATGATCTATCCCTACGGTAACTTCAGCCTGATTGATGGCCAGAACAAACCACTTGAACAAAAACTTGCCGGCTGGGGACCGGATTACCGTCTGAAAAATAATGACACCATCCAGGTTTCAGGAAATATATATCTCGGTATAGAGACCCATGATGTACTCAATGCAGCCAAAAATAAAAATGGGGTGTATTCGATACAGGTTTTTATTGATTCTGTTGAAGTTTATGCCCATAAACTGGAGAAATTTTCTTTTACTGAAAGCAAATACATCAACAGCCTGATCGATTACAACTATTATTCGGAAAACAAAAAGCGCATACAAAAAACATATGTCGAACCTGCTAACCAACTTTCAATTTACAGTGAGGTTTTCAACAACGGTATATTTGAGTTCATCGATAATGACATCCATATGATCACCTATGTAGTCAAAGATATATACGAAAATGAATCAGTTTTAAAGTTCTCAATTAAAAGTAACCCTCCAATATTTCACGAAGTTTTCGCAAACGGTAATCATCAAAACGATGGTATTGTTTTCGCGTATGACCAGGAAAATATTTTTGAAGATGAAGACATTAAGCTGATAATTCCAAAAGGTGCGCTGTATGACACCTTGCAATTTCAGTATTCGGTGCAAGAATCCGAAAGTTTTGTTTATTCAAAAATTTATAATATCCACAACAAGAGCAAGCCACTCCATAAATCAGGTAAGCTAATGATTGTTCCCCAAAATATTGATACCGCATACCGGGATAAATATTTAATTTCATTGCTTGATGACAAAGGTGATAAACTATATGGAGCAGGTGGCAAATGGGAAGGTGATTTTATCATTTCTTGGATTTCAAAATTTGGAAGTTATGTTGTAAGCATTGATACTGTTCCTCCTGAAATTAATCCTGTAAATATTTTCCCCGGCAAAGACCTTAAGGGACAATATTCCATAAAAGTTAAAATTAAAGATGAACTATCCGGCATTAAGACTTACCGGGCAACCATGAACGAAAAATGGATACTGATGGATTGGGACCCTAAAACCAGATCGTTGACTTACAGCATTGATAAACACACTGCTGCGGGTAAAAATCAATTCAGACTGGCAGTAACCGATGGGCGCAGCAATGAATCTGTTTATGAGGCTGAGTTGATCAGGTAAACTTTAAGCCTTTGCTAATGGCACAGCACCAAGTCTGATGCTTCTACTTTAATATAATGCTGTAACTAAAATTTTAGATTTACCGCCAGCCAAACACTCCTGCCATAACCATCAACACCAGAACCGTGTGTGCGGTATGCCTTATCAAAAATATTATTCAATCCGGCAGTTACTTCAAGCCATTTCCAGTTATAACCAGTACGCAGGTTCAACACATTCCATCCCGGAGTCCCACCATCGGGAATGCGCGAATCTCTGATATCTCCATTTGAAAGCCTGTCCTGATCGCCGGCTGACAACAATTCGAGGCGACTCCAAAATCCACATTTACAATTGTAATGCAGCCCAAGTTTACCATTTAGTGGTGGAATACGTCGCATGGGCTCATCACTGGTTTCGTTCTGGCCGTAGGTATAAGTAAGGTTTCCATTTACCGAAAGCCATGAGACAAGCGAATATTGAACCTCTGTTTCAAAACCCTGAACGTATGCACTTGCAATATTTTCTTTTCTATATACTTTTTCTCCATCAATGGAGTCCTGTCCATTATATTGAGCATCCACCCGGTCAATTAAATCAGTAAGTTGACAGTGGAAGAAGAAAACAGAAGCTGAAACCCTTTCATATCTGGCTTTCAGGCCCAGTTCGAAATTTAAAGATTTTTCAGGATTAAGACCAGGATTTGGAACTTCGATGCCATAATTAAAGGTACCAAAGCTACTTAGATCGTTAATATTTGGTGCCCTGAATGCGCTGTAAATTGAAGCGATTACATTAAAATGTTCACCCCAATGATAGATTGTCGACAGGCTACCAACAAATGCATTGGGATTCACATCCACATCACCAAACTCTTCGTCGCTGGCCTTAATAACATAACCATTGAATCTACCTCCCAAAATAAATGAAAAACTATTTACATCAAGTGTCTGTGAGGTATAAAGTGCCAGGCTGGAAGATGTGGCGCCATCAGGATAATATCCTCTCTCATGACTAATTTCACCGCCTTCTGAAACTGTCCTGTCGCTATGGACAATATCATGGTAAAACTCTATCCCTGATGAAAAATACCAGTTTTCGGATGGATATGAATTTACCTCAACAGACCCTCCAAAAGTATTCACCCGGTCGTTTTCGGTAATGCTTTTTTCGCTCCCTTCTTTTTGCTTGATCCGGGTTTCATCCGACTGATTAAACGAACCTGTAAAATTAATTTGTTTGAACCAGTTATTTTGGTGACTTGTTTTTAACCTGAGGTAAGCCAGTTGCCTGATCTGAGGATCGAAATGATATTTGGTATAGCCATTGATTATTTGATCATAACGCGGCACATTACTTTGCTTATCATACTGATAGGCAAAGATCAGTTCATTGTTGCCACCAAGCTTAACTTTTAATTTGGCATCACCTGAGTATTCCTGGTAGGCTGTTGGAGTTTGTTTACCGATATCACCACCTGCTTCGATATCTCCAAAATCCTTATATGTAAAACCTCCCGTAAAGGCAATCTTCTCCCCGCTCAGGTTCAGGGCTGCCCTTCCCGTTTTTTCCATGTCATAACTCATCAATTTTACAAACACATTCCCTCCTGCCTTAAAACCCTTGTTGGAATAAACAGGCGATTTACTGATCACATTTACTACTCCTCCCATCGCATCACTACCATAAAGCACCGACCCGGCACCTCTAACAACTTCTATCCTTTCAACCATCAATTGATCAACCGTATTCAGATACTGATTGGGGCCATAACGAAAAGTGGCATTATTCAACCTGATACCATCAATCATCATCAAATTTTGATTACCAGTCAATCCACGGATAAATGGTGATCCGCCACCATGATTGGTTTTTTGAAGAAAAACTCCGGTTGCACCTTCCAACGCTTCCGGTGTGCTGCGTGGCATTTCCTGTTCCAATTGCAAAGTGTTGATCACCGTAATGGCTTCAGGTGAGTCAAAGTCGGTAGATTCAACTCTCCTTGCAGTAATCACAAAGTCATTATTTAAGGTAAAAGTGGTAGGTTGAAGGTAAATTAAGAACCCTTCAATCCCATCACCTGAAAGGTCAACTTCCTTCTCAAATAATAAATATCCAACAAGGGTGGCTTGCAACAGGTGTTTTCCCTCAGACAAACCCGATATCCGGAAATTACCATCCTCACCAGAGATGGCTCCTGATCCAGTTCCATGGATAACGAGATTTACTTTTTCCAATGGAGTGTCATACTTTGCATCGTAAACAGTACCTATAATTTGTTGTGCAAAAGGATATTCAGTTACCAGGAAAGAAATCAATAAAATCAGGCCAAACTTCTTCATTTTTTTGATCTTTCTGTTAATCAAATTGCTTAGGGAAGCCATCCCTCAATCAAAGACCTTATTCTTATATTCCAGGTAAGTGCTACTTACCACTCATACAATACATTTTGCTGTTGAGGATGCAATCCCTCATCAAAAACTAAAGTTTAAGCCACCACGTATAAACCTGCCAACAGCAGGATACAGATACTTTTCACCATTTAAGAAATAACCGGTTGTACTGTAGGAAGTGTTGAATATATTTTCAACATCAAGATAAATTGTAACAAAACTCAGTTTGTAATCAATCCTGGCGGAGAGTATCCCATAAGAGCTGAGTTCTTCGGTGTTGGCATCATCCAGGTATAAACTACCGGCACCACTCAAAACGAGAGTTCCTCCAAAGCCACTTTCAGGAGAATAGCCTGCTCCCATTATGTAAGATGTCTTAGGTATTCCTTTCAATGTGTTACCCTCATACTCCCCCGACTTAAACTTAACCTCGTTATAATTTAAATTTATAAAACCACTCCATGCATTTTTGTACATTACTTTAACACTCGTCTCCATTCCTGTATGTTCACTGTCGAGGATGTTTCCATATTGCAGAGTTGCCAGGTCGAAATCAATTTCATCTTTCACATTAATCAGGTATCCTACTAGGTTGATCTCCCCACTGAAGTTGTCAGAAAACTTATAGTACTGGTATGTCCCGATTTCGTAATTGGTGCTTTTTTGTGGTTGGAGGTCGGGATTGGCAAAGGGATCGGCCTTGTAAATTACCATCTGGTAGGTTGGCCCTGCAGGAAAAAAAATAGCATAGTTCAGTTGCTTCAGATCTGTTCTTTGATCGATGGTTGGTGCTTTGAATGACTGGCTGTAACTGATATAAATACTTCCGGTATACCGGTCTGTTTTTCCAGTACTCAGGTTTAAAGCAATTTTTGGACTAAATGCCGAATTGTTTTTGCTGTAGGATGTATCCGGAATTTTGCTATTGAATTCATCAGCAATAAGGTCGTACCTTAAGCCTGCCACCAGGTTTAAAGGATCCAGCAATTTAATCTCTCCACTTAAATAAGCAGCCGTAGTAAAACGGTAGCCATCTCCGCTTGTACCAAGGGTATCAGCAGCAAGGTAATTGTTTTGATAATCATATTTGAATCCCTGGTAAACATCATAAAATTTACTGTCAAAGTTGCTATAATCCACCTCAATGCCTCCGGTTATTTTAACGCCAGCATCATGATTTATGTTTAAAACCCTCAGATCCAGTCCTAGCTGATTTGTGACAAGGTTTCTTCTTTTCGTATCGCCATATAAGGTAGTGTCGTAATATCCATATGGCTGGAATGTAAATGGATCAACAATGGGGGTTGACTGGGTATAGGTACGCACATCGTCCTTGTTCCTGTGCTGATAACTTATATCGATGCTAATATCAGTACTGGGATTGACTTTGGTGTTGAAGCCCAAACTGGCCATATATCGTGACTGGTCCTTTCCATCGTCCCTGAAATAGGGTAAGGATTGTTGACGGTCATCATTCATCTCAGTCTCATTTATGGGTCCAGGCTCCTCTGATTCTAAAATCTGATTGCTTGTAATAAACGTCAGGCTAGAATTGCGGCCCAAAGGGAACCTCAGTTTACCACCAAAAGTTACTGAATTCCATTTACTATGCTCCCTGAAGCCATCCGTATGGTCATTATTTGCAAAAATCTCGTAGTTACCTTTTCCCAACCTGCCACCACGTGTAAATCCAATCCCATAGCTGTTGTAGCTACCATAATTGATGTTCACATTGGTAAATGGTTTATCAGATTTATCGGTAATGATGTTCATCACCCCGCCCATAGCAGCATCTCCATACAGTGGCGAAGAGCCACCTCTGAGCAACTCAACCCGGTTAATTTGATTGAGCGGGACCATATTCCAGCTTGCCAAACCATTTTCAACATCATTGACTGGAATGCCATCCACCAGCACTTTTACATATTCAGCCTCTCCACCACCGTAAAATCCCCGAATCGAAACCTGGGGGTTCAAACCCATACCATCAGTTGACGATACATACACGCCGGGAAGGTATTTAAGTGTATTTGACAGATCAGTAACCGGCAAACTATGAATTTCACGGATTTTCATTACATCAATGGCCGATCCGGTATTCAGGATTTGGTTCTCAAACCGGTTGGCCGTAACCACCACTTCCTCCAATGTAATTCTTTTTAAAGTATCCGGTTGTATGTAGCTATCCTGTCCAATAAGTTGGTGTTGATAGCTTAGTAAAAATAAAATAAATATTAAGCCCGACAATCCTTTTATTCTACAATTCCGATTCATCATTATACTTAATTTAAATTCATACCCTCTGCAAAACTATTCAAATTCCAATACGAAACTAACTAAATATTTATAATGATTTAATCATTTCTTTTTAAACAAAAATTTATTTACATGTATTGAATATTCTGGTTAAACTTATCTCGTTTATCACCATAGTTATTGAACAGATTGAAGAACAAAAGCATACATCTTTCAATAAAATCAATACTTTTTTTAAAATACCTCACAGAATCATATAATATCATTATTATAATTTTGACATTTCGATCCACTTTCATACTAACAAATCACTCATAATATGCATACTATGCACATTAACAAATCTTATCAATATATGTTAATATATATCATTTGTTAAATACTCGCAAAGTTGACAATATTTTCATATTTTTTTTTATATTTGCTTTTTCGAAAAAGTACATGAAAAAGAAGGACAGATTGTAAATGTTTTAAGTAGAATGTGAGAGAATGTTGTAAGTAGTGGTGGAGAGGTGTTGTTGCCCTTCATATTTTCATTGGTTTTATTAAAGAATTGCATTTAATTAAACAGCTAGCATGAAGATAACCCATTACCATGTTCTACTCACGTTAATAGTTTTAACGAGTTGTTGGTGCCTGCCAACAGCAACTGCCCAAAATGACGATTCTGGTGACCTCCTGAAAAAAATCGATAAAAACACCTACATGCTAAAAGATATCGAAATCAAAACCGATGAACATACGGTTTCATTTCCATGTCAGATAAATTTAGAAACCGGATTGATCGAGGTCGTGTTGTGCAGTCCTCAGGGCAAGACACACGAAAGCCTGTTGGTTACAAATGTCACTCCTCTTGAATTTCAAACAGCAATTATGTTGTTGGGGTTGGATCCTGTAAATGAGGTACCCGAAGAACCTTCTATGGCTGACTCCTTGAGTCCTTACTTGTCCATTGAAACACCCGGTGATAGCGTGTTAATTTTTATTGAATCAAATTTAAACGGTAAATCTGAACGCAAGAGAGTGGAGGATTTTATAAAGGATGAATCAAAAGGCGGTACCCTTAGCCATACTACCTGGTTATTCCGAGGTGCTGTAACACATCGCAGTGGTCACGTAATCATCGACCCGGAAACTACAATGATTGCAACCTACCACGACGCTTTAGCACTAATGGAACTAAATACTGAATCTAAATTCAATGATGAACTCTACTATGTGAATAATAAACTGAAATTAACAAAAGGGCAGACAGTTAAACTAATTATCCAAGCAATAAACTAATTGTATGACAAATAGATTTACAAGCATATTTCTTATTTTGGCATTATTATTTCCTCTAAGCGGACTCCCACAACAACCGAGTCCAAAAATTGATTTATCTCTTGCCAAGGAAGTAGACCACTCTATTAAACTAGGCTTGAAGTGGCTTTACGATCAACAGGAAGACGATGGCTCATGGCAACATTACCCGGCGATTACTGCACTCGTGTTGTCATCCTACCTGAGAGCCCATCCAAGTATTACAACAAAAGAACCCATTATTGCCGATGGGTTTGGATTTTTGAAAAGTTGCATTAAACCCGATGGAAGCATATACCTGGATGACATGCCCAATTACAATACTTCCATATGTCTTGTTGCTTTTAAAGATGCCAATGATCCTGCTTTCAAAGAGATCATTTTAAATGCAGAAAAATTCCTGTTCAAACTCCAGATTGATGAAAGCGAGGATTTTACTAACGACAGCCTTTATTATGGAGGTGTTGGTTACGGTGGAGATGAACGTCCTGACCTATCAAACCTACAGTGGGCAATCGAGGCAATGTCAATTGACGACATCAGGGTTGCAGAGCCTGAAAAAAATATGTCAGATGAAGATATAGAAAGGCTTGAAAGTAAAGAACTTTATTACGATAAGGCTTTGAGTTTTCTGGCCAAATGCCAAAACCTTGAACAAGTAAACCCTGAACCTTATGCACAAAACGACGGGGGATTTATGTATGAGCCCGGGGCAAGCAAAGCCGGAGGAACAAATTCATACGGGAGCATGACCTATGCCGGTTTAAAGAGCCTGATTTATGCAAAGGTTGACAAGGACGACGACAGGGTAAAAGCTGCTTACACATGGATTCGCAACAACTACTCGGTAGAAACCACACCACTAATGGGAACACAGGGACTGTTTTATTATTACCAAACCATGGCTAAATCTCTGAATGCGCTTGGTGAAGAAGTAATATTGGATAGTAAAAACAATGAACACCATTGGAGATACGAACTGGCCGACCATCTGTTGAAAATACAATCGCCCGAAGGTTTTTGGGTAAATGAAAACGGCAGATGGTGGGAAAACAACGCTGTATTAGTTACGGCCTACACCCTGCTGGCAATGGAAGAAATTGCAGGGCTTCCAGAATCGACAACTATTAAAAAACGCAAAATGATATTTAAACCTGAATAACTTTCATCATCTAAAATAAAACAAATTCATTTTCACTTTTAAAAAGGAGGTTTTCATGAAATTCAAATTATTCACTGTTCTGATTGCAGGAATGTTCCTGGTCGTTAGCTTCCAGAGCGAAGCCCAGAAAGGAAATATCCTGATCGAAAAAGGACTTGCTTACCTTGCTTCAACACAAAGCACAACTAAAGGTGCACTGGACCTGACAGGTACCAGTATTGATCCTACTGCCATCCCTCCGATGGACACAAAGACACCCGGAAATTGGGGTGGAGCCGGAGTAAGTGCATTATGCCTTCAGACATTTTTACAAAACGGTCATACTATCGACGATCCGGTTTATGGCACCCAAGTTACCAATGCGATTACGTACATTCTTTCAACCCAACGAGTTAACCCGACTGATTATCATGTGGGGGCCTTTGGTACTAATAGTGTGGGTTATGAAACCGGCATGTGTATAGTGGCGCTTAAACTGGCTCTGGATGTCCCATTGGCTGGTGGAGGTTTTATTTCTGACCCTCTCAAAACCCAAATCGAAGATGCCCTTGAACTTGGTCTCAATTACTACACACAAGACGTTAATGTCGACTGGACAAGAGTAAGTTGGAGATACGACCGAAATTCCACCAGTCAAACCGGAGGGGATTTATCGGTTAACCAATGGGTATATCTTGCACTTGATGCCATGGATTATGAGGACAAGGAAATATGGACGAAGATTTACAATTACCTTGATTTAGGAAAGTGTTCTTCAGGTGATTATTCCTATGTTGGTTATCAGACTTGTGGAACCCGTCCCCAAGGAAACACCTGCGCAGGTATTTGGGGGTGTATTCTTTCAGGAGATCACGGCGTTACTGGTGCCCCGGCATTAAAAAACAGGTTCCTGAATTATCTTGAAACGAAAACCCTGGCACAACTTATTAATCCAGGCAGCATTGGTAGCGGACAGGTTTATGTTGGTGGAGGATATTTCTATTATTTATATGAATTTGCAAAGGCCCTGGCTTTGAGTAACAGGACTATTTTCTCGGGAGGGAACTGGTACTTGTACATGTATAATCAAATAGAATCTATTCACCTTACTGATGGAAACGATAACTATTATTGGGATCAATGGGGTGGACAGGGATCCAATATGGAAACCGCCCTTGCTTTGCTCTGCCTGCAAACCCAAACTGTACCCCTGGGAAGTACACTTGCAGTATCATTGGACACTGATGTAGCCAAGAACAATAACGATTGTCTGACCTTTACAATATATGATGAAGTGGGTAACGCAGCAGGTGAAACCGGAGGTGTATGGTACACCAATATTCCCAATTCGGAATGGACCTCAACGGTAGACGGTTTCTACGAACTGACAATCGAATTACAGGAATCAGCAAACTTTAGTACTGAAATTAAAAATACCTGTCTCGAACCTCAAGTATCTGAGTTATGCTTCAAATCCTATTTACTTGATGACTTAACAGATGAAGAATGCTTCATCCTGGAGGACCATCAACCCCAGGTGACCATTGGTGCCACAGCATTTGCAAATGCCATTGGTGGATTAAATATCATTATTGTGGTTCCACCAACTCCTATCCCGGTTATGGAACTTGATCCGGCTGTAATTGCCTTCAACCCATTTGAATACGACATGACCTATAATTTCAGCTTTGATGTCATGGAAACAGGTGGTGAAACTCCATTAGCAAATATCGATCTGTTTGCTTCAGATCTGGTTGACCAATATAATAATGTGATCCCTGCTGCAAACTTTACCCTGACTCCTGACCATATTGATGTAATTCTTGCAGGAGAATCGCTCACGGTTGAGGGAAGTGTTACCACACCATCTTCGTTTACAAAAGCAGATTTTGGATTATTCCAGGGAAATATCACTGCACAAACCGGTGACCAGACCAAGGGGATCAACTTCGAGATTGGATCACCTGAAATGACTATCGATCCTGTAGCAGCCCTTGTGCCATATACCAACGGATCAACAACATTCGATATCTCCTTTGCCGGATTGCAGGAAATTGACTGGAGTATCGACAATATGGATCCCTGGATAACAATAGATCCACTAATGGGTTCTGGCAGTGCCACTGTGACAGTTTCTTACGAGGCAAATCCTGGAACCATTGAAAGGGAAGCCATACTTCTTGTTAGTGCACCCGATGCAGAAAATACCGAAGGAATATTTACCCTGACCCAGGAAGCTACACCATATCCTTTCTTTATAGATATCGATCTGATCGTATCAATGGATATGGCAGACTGGTATGATGCCATGGGTGATCTTGAAACCGGATTTATGGTTGGCCTTGCCAGCACAATACCTCAGTATTACCTTGACCTTGGCGACAATACAATGGCCAATACCGACCTGGCTCCTGATTATTATCCGTTCTATCTTAACCCGGAAACAGTTCCGGACGGATTTTATGAATATTGGGAAGGACGCGGGGTTTATAATGGTTGCCCGGGTACCTGGGAACCAATAATGTATGAAATTATCATTGGCAATTTCCCCACATTCTATATTCTTGTTATTGATCCAACTGATATGGGTCAGGAATTCATGCTGGTTGATGGCCTGCATAAACTTCTCGGACAGCCCGATGAATGGCTTCGTGTTCCAGGCGATTATCCACGCGGGAATTATGATTACTCCGGTTTTATCGAGGATATGGCAGGACAATCATCAGAACAAATTGATGTTATGATAGAATTTTACGAAGCAACTCCGGGTTTTATAGATGCCGAACTTATTACTTCGATAGATAAACTTGATTGGGAAACCGCCTGGGGTAATTTCCAGAACGGATACCTGGTGAGGCTGGACGAACTGGTTGAATACTATTACCTGGATCTTGGCCTCAATACAACCACAACTGTTCCCATAATTCCAGACATGTATCCATTCTTCCTCGATCCGTCCACAGTTCCGGATGGATTTTATGAATTTTGGTTTGATAAAGGAGTATTCGAAGGATGCACCGGAGATTGGGAACCTATTATGTGGGAGATCATCATTGGTAACGCTCCAACATTTTTTATCCAGGTGATGGAAAATGATATGGGACAATACATGCTTGTCGATGGTCTGCAATACATTGCCAGTGAAGGCGAGTTCATGGACTTCCTGCGTGTAAACGGCACTTACCCGCACGGCACTTATAAGTACACTGGATTCCTTGAAGGGCCTATGGAAGTCCCATCTGAAGAAATTCCGGTTTGGATAACTTTTGCCAGTGATATTGACCAACAAATTGAGTTGTTGGCTGGATGGCTTGGTATTTCAAGCTATATCGTTCCTGAAGATCCAGCACTTGAAATGGTATTGGCAGGCATTGAAGATCAGATGGAAATAATGCTCTCTATCGGTGGAATCTACTGGCCGTCCCACAACATCAACCTGATTGGCGACTGGGATTCTTACCTGGGGTATAAAATAAAAATCAATGAGCCAACCGTTCTCGAGCTGTTTGGCTTCCCGGCAGAACATACGGTAACTTTCCCGGCAGGTATTCACTATCTTCCGGTATTGGTACCCGATGCTGTAGCTTCTGCTGATATTTTAGATCAGGCCGGAGATGCATTACTCTATGCCTTTAACATCCAGGAACAACTGATCTACTGGCCTGGCGGTGGCCTTGCTACATTGGAAACACTTGAGCCCGGAATTGGATACTTGTTATGGTTGACGGATGAGGCTACGTTCAATTTTAACGGAACTAAGATGGCCACACCACAGTTGGTGTCAACATTTGTTAATACTACTCCATGGAATAATGCTGTCAACACAGGTAATCCACATATGATTTCCATCGCTTCTACTGCTCAGAGTGAGTTTATTGCAGGAGATATCATCGGGGCATTTAACAGTGCCGGTCTTTGTGTTGGGATGAGTGAAATTACTGATGATAAAAATAATCTTTCGCTGACAGTTAATGGCCAGGATTTCACTACAAATTCGAGCTACGGACTGACTGAAGGAGAGCCAATCTCATTCAAACTCTACCGGGCTGGTATTGGAGAAAGCAACATTAGTGCAAGCTTCGATCCTGCTTTTAATACCGGAACCTTTGAATCGATGGGTGTTTCGATAATCACCGAGATGAAGGCCGGAACTTTGGATATTGGCAACAACAATAGGGTTGAATTCACCATTTATCCTAACCCATCCAATGGAATATTTAATATCATGAGTGACGATGCCAACATAACTGTGGTCAACTCACAAGGGCAAATCGTGCATCGGGCAACGATCGGTGGAAATACAACACTGGATCTGTCAAAGTTAGGCCAGGGAATCTATTACGTCCAGGTTTCCAATCAAGCAGGCCTGACCATTAAAAAAATTGCTATTAATTAGTAATAAAACCTAACGTTTATGTAAAAGCTCCGGCCTCTGCCGGGGCTTTTATTGTTGAGGTAGGATTGAATAGCAGCCTATTCTCATAATATCCCAGGGCTGTTTTGTGCAATGCATCACCCTTGATTCATACTCAAGAAAGCTAATGTATTAATATTCAAGAGTGCTTTTTAGAGCAATCAGGTCGCCTGCAAAATAGGACAACAGGCATGAAATTCTGTTCATTATTTCTTTTATTGAATTTTTTGGACAATTCTAAAAAAATGATATGCCAAAGTGTTGGAATTATTAGAATTTTTAGTATTATTGTACATTAATATGCTACAGTGAGCGAAATTGCGTGATCAATCTGTATATTCTCTACGTAAAGATTTAATTCTAAAAACTTGTAGTTCTATCCATAGCTTGCAACGATCACCAAATGTAAATGGCTGATTTTTAATAATGTTGAAAAAAATTATTTATCAACGATAATTAATACCAAAAACTTGTTCGCCTATGAAATGACATTAACAATCCAAGCACATTTTAATCTGAATGCAAACTTTCCCATTCAATTTTGAAATAAAAATTCATTCAATTTTAATAAATATTAATTAAAACCTGACGTTTATGAAAAAAGTTACAATTTATTTACTTCTAGTATTTGGGTTATTTCTTTTTGGCCCAATTCTGAATGCACAACCTGGATGTGGTGACACAGACCAGGGGGCACTTACCATCACCGATACCTGGCAAAATGTCACCGGCGACGCTGGTATCATTCCATTCTGGTCATTCGATGCCACTGAGAATTACACCTATAGTTTTAGTGCATGTTTAAGTTCGGAAGATACCAAGATCAGAATTTTTGATAATGGTGGTTCTGAAATTGCTTTTGGTGATGATAATGGACCCTACTGTTCTGGTCTGGCAGGATCACTTGACTGGAACGCTCCATCAACAGGGACATTCTTTGTTTCTCTTGCACATTGGAATTGTAACCCTTTAGAAAATGCATGGACGATGGAGTATATTTTCTCTCCTCCATCTCCACAGCAAATCTGTGAGGAAGCTGCTGAACAAGCCATGAATGCACCTCCGGTTTTGGGAGCACTTGCTGGTGGCGAACACTGGTGGTATTATTTTACCACGGTTGAAGATAAAGTAGATGTTGTCGTTTCATTGTGTGGATCAACTTTTGATACCAAACTTGCGGTTTTTGAAGACTGTACAGATTTTGTCGATTGGGGATCTAGTCCACCAACTGGTGCATTCGCCTATAATGATGACAATAGTACTGCGTGTGGAACAGGTAACTTTAATTCACAAATAGACGATGGCACTACACAATCCGCCGGTATTCCCTTACCCGGAACCTTACCAGCAGGCACTTACTATGTAGCTGTGTATGGATTTAGCTCAGGCTCCAACGGTGATTTCGCTCTGGAAATTACCGGTAATCCTGCACCACTTATTCCCGATCCTGAGTTTACATCATACGAAATGACCCAATCCATCGATCAGATCGATTGGTCAGTTGTAGATGGTGATATGGAGACTGGTTTCGAAATGGATTTGGTTGATTGGGTTGAATATCACTTCCTGCGTCTTGAATTTGCAGAAACCAACACACCGCTCGACCTGGGTTATTTCGGCTTTTACCTGGATTGGGAAAATGTTCCTCCAGGATTCTTTGAATACTGGGCTGCAAAAGGTGTAGATGGTGGTGCTGGTATGGCCGGCTGGCAAGTTGCTGTTTGGGACATTATCAATGGGGTGGAACCTATGATAGTTTTGGATGTTATGAATGAACCAACAGATGAAGGTCAGATCTTTTACATCCATGATGGTTTTGAAATTCTCTATAACGGGGTTGAAACTTATCCACGCATAAATGGCGATTACCCTCCGGGAACCTATACTTTTAACGGAACAATTACAGCCGGTGGTGAAGAAAAAGCTTCTTCAGACCTCTCGTTTGATATCACTTTCACCACGGTTTCCGAGCCAGAGTTTACTTTACTCGAGCTTGAGCAAAGTGTTAATCAGGTGGACTGGCTTCCAATTTTAGGAGACCTTGATACTGGCTGGGAAATGGACCTGCTCGATTGGTTCCAGTATTATTTTATTGATATTGCTGATGCGGCAACAAATATGCCACTGGACCCTGGATTTTATCCCTATTACCTTGATGAAACCCAGATTCCAGATCCGATAGCATTTTATGACTATTGGCTCGTAAAAGGGGTTGATGGTACAAACAATGCCCAGGGCTGGGAGTTGTTTATGTGGGATATCATTAATGGAAATTTACCTATGTTCTATCTTCAGGTTGGCATTCCCAATGATTATTCTGAATATATGCAACTTGTTGACGGTTTACAATATCAAATAGGTAACTATGATGAAATATTGCGTGTAAGCGGCGACTACCCACCGGGCACCTATTATTTTGATGGCACAATCGCTTCTAACGAACCAAATGGCGAAGCAGTAACTCCGATTACTATCCAAATGACCTTTAATACCATGGTTCCTGAATTTACCGAACTGGGACTCGTTTCATCTACTGACCAATCAACCTGGACGGATGTTAGTGGTGACCTCATTGGTGGCTACGAGCAAATAATCCTTCCTTATGAAGCTTATTATTACTTCGATCTGGATGAAACCACGATGACCAACATACCTCTCGACCCAATCTATTTCCCTTTCTTCCTTGATCAAACCGATTTGCCTGATGGGTTTTTCGAGTACTGGGATTCCAAAGGTGTTGATGGTGTGAATAACTCCGGCGGATGGGAATTAATTATGTGGGATATTATCAATGGTGTTGCACCGATGTTCTATATCAAGGTTGAGGATGAACTAAAAGACCAGGCATTTATGCTGGTTGATGGCCTCCAGTTCCAGATTGGACAGGGTGACAATTATTTCAGAGTAAATGGTACTTACCCTGCAGGAACCTATACTGTTAATGGAAGTTTAGTAGCCTCCGGCGGTATTGATGTCACCAGCCCAATGTCGTTTGTAATGACCTTTGTTGCTCCGCTGAATGTACCCTACGTGCAGGATTTCGAAGGGGAATTCCCTCCGGAATTGTGGGGAAATACTGCTGTTTTAGGATTTCCATTTGAACAGACAACCTTACGGTCTTATTCAGGTACATTTTCAGTATACCATAATGACCAGAGTGTTGATAATGTAGCCTGGTTAGTCTCGCCCCCCATTAACCTGAATACTGCTGGCAGTACTCCGTTTTTAAT
>Ga0070729_10001920_pt1 | contig 28815 bp, 25 predicted proteins | sample tdDd472_FD_66725 | JGI IMG/M metagenome (GOLD analysis project Ga0070729, IMG submission 66725) | Marine sediment microbial communities from the Atlantic coast under amendment with organic carbon and nitrate - tdDd47.2 | ecosystem: Environmental > Aquatic > Marine > Coastal > Sediment | place...
ACCTTCTCGACCCGGACACGGCCGAGCAGCGTATCGACCTCGACCTCGACCACCTGCACCGAACTGGGCGCGCCGGCGCCGACGGCGATATGAGCCGAGCGCCGCATCATCCAGCCGAAGAGGTGGCCGATAAGCCCGGCCTCGTGCAGCAGCGAGCGGTTGCCGTAGGAGGTGTTGCGGTCGTCCTCGGGCCGTTCGGCGGTGACCGTGACGTCGGCGGCGGCCTCGATCATCTCGCGCCAGGGCGCATTGGAGCCGGGTTTGGCTCCGCTCCCCGCCCGCAGCTCCGTCTTCAGCTTTTCGATCGCCAGCAGCGTCGGCGGCACGATCGAGGCGGTGACGCGGCTGCCACCGGATCCGGGACCGGGCGGCAGGGTGCTGTCGCCGATCTTCACCTCGACCTCGCCCGGCTCGAGATCGAAGCCGCGCGCGACCGTGTCGGCGAGCACGCTGCGGGTGCCGGTGCCGATGTCCTGGGCAGCGCATTTGACCACCAGGCGGCGGCCTTCGACCGCGAGCTCGACTTTGGTTCCCGGCTGCCAGATATAGAGCCAGTAGCCGGCCGCGACGCCGATACCGCGACGGTATCGGCCCGTCGGCGCGGTCGTCCGCCTGGCGCGCCAGCTCTCGAGCCCCAGAGCCCAGTCATAGAGCCGGAGGCGGTCGGGATTGTGGTCGAGCCCCTTGCGCAGTTCGATCGGATCGCGATTCAGCCGCAGCGCGGCCTCGTCGATCGCCTGCTCGAGGGCGAAGGCCATGGGCGGCCCGCCCGGTCCGCGAAACGGCGAACCCGGAGGCAGGTTGGTGACGATGTCGAAGTCCGAAAGATGCTTGGCGTCGGCGCGGTAGATCAGCCGCGCCAGACCGGCGATGGTCGAATTCACCGCGATCCCGGCATCCGCGTAAGCGGTGAAGGAGAGCGCCCTGATGCCGCCGTCACGGCCGGCGAGCAGCGCGATGTCCAGATCGGCGCCGGGCCGATAGCCGGCGACCGACAGTTCCTCGTCGCGGCGATAGGCGATGCGGACCGGCGCTCGGGCCGCCTGCGCCAGACGGATGGCGGCGTCGATCTCGACACCCAAGGTGCCCTTCGATCCGAACCCGCCGCCGATATGCTCTGCGAACACCCGCACGTTCGACGGGTCGAGGTTGAATTTCTTCGCAATCTCCTCGCTCAACTGATGCACGGCCTGGGTCGAGGCATGCACCGTCAGCCGGTCGCCGTCGAAGCGCGCCACCGCCGCATGCGGTTCGAGGCTGGTATGCTGCTGGATGCCGGTTCGGAAGCTCGCCTCGACCAGCAGCGGATCCCGCCTCGCCCTCGCCTTTCCGATCCGGCGCCGCGCCCGCCGCTTGCGGAACGAGAAGGCCGCGGTGGGCCCACGCAGATTGCCTCGCCAGCGGGCCGGCGCCATGGCGCCTTCCGAGGAATTGGCGGCACCGGACTTGCTGCCGGGAAAGACGACCGGCGCATCCGGCTTGCGGGCCGCAGCGGTCTCGATGACGGCGGCGAGCGGCTCGCTCGTGAATGCGATGGCCCGCAACGCCGCATGGGCGGCCTTCGCGTCGTCCGCCGCAACCGCGGCGATCGCCTGGCCGACATGGCGGACCATGCCGTCTTCGGCGAGCAGGCCGATCGCGGCGCGCACGCCGGGGATCGCCAGCGCCGGGGCGAGATCGAGCCCGGTAATGCGCGCGTGGGCGAGCTTGGAGCGCAGGATATGCCCTTCGAGCTGGCCGTCTTCGGCGATATCGACGGTGTATTTCGCCGCGCCGGTGACCTTGTCGCGCGCTTCCAGCCGCGGCGCCTGTTCCGTCTCGCCGTCGAAGCGGCCCTGGCAGGCTTCGCTAACCGCGGCGAGGATGTTGTCATAGGCGCCGCAGCGGCAGAGATGACCGCTCAGCGCGGCGGCAATCTCCTCGCGGGACGGCGCGCGGGTTCCGTGTTCGGCGCGCCAGCGGTCGCAAAACGCGGTGGCCTCGACGACGAAGCCTGGCGTGCAGAACCCGCATTGCAAGGCGTCGAGCGCCATGAAGGCCCGCTGCACCGGATGCAGCGTCTCAGCGCCGATCCCCTCGACGGTCCGGATCGACTTGCCCGCCGCCGCCTTCGCCGGCATCAGGCAACTGGCCACCGGCGCGCCGTCGACCAGCACCGTGCAGGCACCGCAGACACCGGCGCCGCAGACCAGCTTGGTCCCGGTCAGGTGCAGCCGGTCGCGCAGCACGTCGACGAGCAGCGCGTCGTCGTCGAGATCGATGTGTTCCGGCCGGCCGTTGACGATCAATTCGGTCATGCGAGAGCTCCCGTCGCTGATTTCCGTATCGCCATCGCCGAACCGGCGATCGGACCCCTCCGAAGCGCTTCGGCAGAATTGACAAATTATGTCGGTTTGTCAATAGCGGGCGAAGACCTGCCGCGACCGGCGGATCCCGGGCGCATTGAAGACAGGCGGCGTTCCTGTTCATATGGCCCGGAAAGACCCGGCAGACGCATGGGACGGCATCCCGGACCCATTCCGACGCGACCGCAAATCGAAGACAAGGCTTGCCATGACAGGTGCGGACTCCAGGACGCTCGAACAGCGCTTCGCCGCGCAAGGCTTCATCAAGCTGTTGCGCGACCTCGAACGGCGGCCGCTTGAGGATCTCGTGCGCTATCAGGCCCGGCGGCTCGAGGAACTAGCCCGGCACGCGCGCGCGTGGTCGCCGTTCTACAAGGACCGTCTCGCACCGGCCTTCGACCGAGACGACCACATCGATTTCGCCCGCTGGAACGACGTGCCGATCCTGACTCGCGCCGACGCCCAGGCGAACGGCAAGGCATTGGCCGCCGAAATGATCCCCGCCAAGGTCGGCAATTATATCGAGGACCAGACGAGCGGCAGCGGCGGGTCGGCGTTCCATTTCCTCAAGAGCGCGGCGGCGATCGTGGCCGAGTCCGGCAACAGCCTGCGCATCTATCTCGACCATCGCTTCGACGCCGACGCCACCTATGCCGACATCCGGCTCGACCTGACCGGCACCGCCATCTATCCGGACGGGGAGGAGCGCGAGGACTGGTCGCATGGCGAGGGATCGGGCCGGCATTTCCTGCTCGACATCAACACGCCGACCGACCAGCAGATCGAATTCCTGATCAGGCACAAGGTCAGGATCCTGTTCACCTGGGCCTCGAATGCGCGGCAGATCGCGCTGCGCCTGGAGGAAACCGGCCAGCGGCTCGACCTCGCCAATCTCGGCACCAGCGCCGAATTCTGCACCGAGGCCACGCGGGAAGACTGCCTGAGGGTGTTCGGAACCGCGCCGGTCGATGTGTTCGGGGTCCGGGAACTGGGGATCGTCGCGTTTCCCTGCCATGCGGCCCCGGTCTACCATTTCACGGCCGAAAGCGGCTTCTTCGAGGCGATCGCGGACGACGGACGGCCCGCCAGTCCCGGCGAGCCCGGCAGGCTGGTGGGGACCAGCCTCTACAGCTATCACATGCCTTTCATCCGTTACGCCACCGGAGATTATGTGACGCTGGCCGACGGACGCTGCGCCTGCGGCCGGTCATTGCCAACGGTGACCGCGATCCATGGCCGCGACAGAAACCGCTTCCGGCGGAGGAACGGAAGCCTCGCGTTTCCCGACATTCCCGAACGGGCGTTTGACGCGATCTTCGGGGCAATGGACTGGCAACTGGTCCAGACCGGCAAGGGCCGGTGCGCCTTTCGCGTCACGGGCGACCGCCGACCCGCCGGGCAGGACGGGTTCGACGCCTTGCGCGATCTTGTCGGAAAGGCCGTCGGCGAACCGGTCGTACTGTCGATCGTCGAGGCGGCGAAACCCGCTCCGCCTCGACGCAAGCGCGAGAAATTCATCCGCGAAACCGACAGTGGCCCCGCATCAGCCGCGGGCTGAGGCGGCTCCGGCCGATCCCCTCACCTGTAGATCGACATGTAGTCGCCGTTGCAGCCGATCTCCGAGCTGACGATGCTGTCTGTGATCGGATACTTCGTCGAGGGCCCGCTCGATTTGGTCTTGGAGACCGAATCGACCAACGACGTGTCCGTGCAGCCTGTCAGGGTGTTGACGAAATCCCAGATCTCCGGATCGTCCTCGCGATGGCGCTGGATCAGGCTCTTGTCTTCGCCGAAATAGAATTTCAGACCGGCGAAGACCGACCGGTAGTCGTCCTCGCCGACGCTGCCCTTGGCGAAAACGCTGATTCCGACAGTCGGGTTCCGGTAGAACTGGTGTTCGAGCGCCGCCGTCAGGGCATGGCCGACCTCGCGGTCGAAACGATGGCCCAGCGTGGCCGAGAAATTGTCGGTCACGTAGTAGACGGCCTTGGAAATCGAAAATAGGCCGCCGTCGACGTCGCCGGACTGGAAGCCGGTCAGGCCGCGCAAGGTCAGCCTGCCGAAATAGGCCTCGGTTTCGACGCCGAGATGATGGGCGTTGACGCCGTCCCATGTGGAATAGGAGCCGTAAAGCCCGAACAGGCCGAAAGACGGATCGCGCCAGAAGACATGGGCGCCGATCTGCACATACATATGACTTTGCACCGATCCGACGATGCCGTCCGCCTGGAAGCCGAAACGATGCTCCAGCGGAACGGTGACCGCGCCCCTGGCGTAGAAGCCGCCCTTGAAATCGTTGTTGAGCGTGGAAAAGGGTACCGGCGACAGGATATCGACCCCGCGGGTCGAGCCGCCGCCCCAGATTTCGACTTTGCCGTTCAGGCTCGAAACCGCCGGCAGCGTGTCCGGATCGTCCGCCATCGCCGCGTGCAATCCTAAAAGCAGGAACGGTGCACAGAGCGCGGAATGCGCCAGCAGATATCTCTTGAATGCCATCGGGTCGTCCCCCCGGGGCTTGTACGTTAACGTTTCGTTAACCTAACAGCCTGTTGCCCCGGGATGCTGTGATCGATATGCAACACTCGTGCGGATTGCGCATCGCCGCGGGCGTGGGTTTGACCGGCTTCCTATCCCTGGCGCACCCTCAGCTTCTCCGCGTAGACGTTGATGATCAGCGCCAGAAGCAGGATCAGGCCGCGGATCAGGATCTTCAGGAAGCTGTCGATGTCGACATGGTCGAGGCCGTTGTTGAGCACCCCGAGCACGAACAGGCCGACGATGGTGTTGGGGATGCCGCCGCGGCCGCCGAACAGGCTGGTGCCGCCGACCACCACAGCGGCGATGGCGTCGAGCAGGTAGTCGTCGAACTCGTTCTGCTGGGCCGAGCCGAAATAGGCGACGCCCATCATGCCGGCGAAGCCGGAGCACATGGCGCCGATGACCATCACGCTGGCGACGATCAGCTTGACGTTGACGCCGGAATACTCCGCCGCCTCGCGATTGCCGCCGACCATGTACACGTAGCGTCCGAAGCGGGTGTATTTGAGCACCAGGTGGCCGACCAGCAGGAACAGCGCCGCCAGTATCACGATGATCGGCACCGGCCCGATCGACTTGGCGCCCATGGTATGGATCAGGTCGGGCACCTTATAGGCGATCTGCCCGCGGACCAGCAGGGCGCTGATGCCGGCGCCGATCTGCAGCATCGCCAGCGTCATGATAAACGAGGGAATGCCTATCAGGGTGACGCCGCCGGCGGTGATGCAGCCCAGAAGGAAGCAGATGAAGAGCGACAGAAGGATCGCCGCGAAACCGGGAAGCGGCACGTTGTTGATGTTCACATAGGCTTCCTGCATCGTGAAATAGGCGACGCAGATGCCGATGACGTTGGCGATCGAGGCGACCGACAGGTCGATCTCGGCGGTGAGAATGACGAAGGTCAGCCCGGTGGCGATGATCGCGGTGACCGAGACCTGGCGCAGCACGTTGTTGAGGTTGCTCATCGTCAGGAAGGAGTCGCCGGCGAGGATCGAGAACACCAGGACCAGGAAGATCAGGGTCAGGAACGGCGCAAGATTCGTGAGCCGGCCGATGAACCAGTCGGACAGGGATGTGGCGGAAGACCCGGTTTGCGGGTCGTCGGCGCTGGTGGACATGGCTTGAACGTCTCCTGATCGGACTTCTTTTTTGGTTTTACGGTCAGGCGGCGGCCAGAAGCTTGTCCTTGCTGACCGCGCCTTCGGCGAATTCGTGGGTGATCACGCCCTTGCGCATCACCAGGATCCGGTCGGCCATGGACATGACCGTCTCCGGTTCGGTGGACACCACGATGATGGCCACCCCCTGCTTCTTGAGATCGCGGACGATGTTGACCACGTCGTCCTTGGCGCCGACATCCATGCCGCGGGTCGGCTCGGACAGGATCAGAACCTTGGGCAGATGCGTGAGCCAGCGGGCCAGCGCCACCTTCTGCTGGTTGCCGCCCGACAGCGTCCTCAGATCCGGTTCGACCGAATAGGGGCGGATGCGGAGCTTCTCCACGTGCCCGCCGGCGATCTCGCGCTCGCGCGCGTTCTTCAACAAGAGGCGCGATATCCGGTCGAGAATGGAAATCGAGATATTCTTGTAGACCGGCACGTCGGCGAACAGCATCGAGCGACGGCTTTCCGGCACCAGCGCGATGCCCGCCTTCCATGCGGCCGCGGTGTTGGCGACACGGGTTTCGTCGCCGTCGATCACCATGACGCCATTGTCGGCCTTGAGCTTGCCGTTCAGCGCCTTGGCCAGTTCGAGCTGGCCGGAACCCATGAATCCGTAGATCCCGAGGACCTCACCCGGACGGACGTCGAGGGAGACGCCGGAAAACGCGCCGCGCAGGCTGAAATCGCGAATCTCCAGCATGGGCTCGCCTTCCGCGTCCGACGACAGCAGGACCTCCCCGGAATAGCTCTCCTCGAGCCGCTCGTGGCCCTCGCCGATCATCTTGGTGATCAGCCAGGTCTTGTCGATCCCGCTGACCGGACGGGTCTCCACGTGGCGGGCATTGCGGAACACCGACACGGTGTCGGAAATCTCCAGCACGTCGTCGAGGAAATGGGAAATGAAGATGAAGGTGGTGCCCTCCTCGCGCATCCGGCGCAGCACCTTGAACAGGACTTCGAGTTCCGGCGGCGACAGGGCCGAGGTCGGCTCGTCGAGAATGATCAGCTTGGCGCCGGAAAACAGCACCCGGCCCAGTTCGATCAGTTGCTGGACGCCGAGCGCCAGGCGTCCGGCCTCCATCCTCGGATCGACGTCGATGCCGAGACGGGCGAGGATCTCGCGCGCCTTCGAAGCCATCTCGCGCCAGCGGACTACACCGGCGCGATTGGTCGGCTGGACGCCGAGAAAGACGTTCTCGGCGACAGTCAGGTCGGGCACGATGCTCAGTTCCTGATGCACCATGCCGACGCCGGCGGCGAGCGCGTCGGAGGGACGGGTGAAATGAACGGGCTCACCGCCGAGATACATGACGCCGTCATAGTCGGCATGCACCCCGGCGATGATTTTCATGAGCGTCGACTTGCCGGCGCCGTTTTCTCCGACAATGCCGTGGATCTCGCCCCGGGCGACGGAGAAATCGACATCCTTCAGCGCCGTGACGCCGCCGAAGGTCTTGCCGATTCCCCTGAGCTCGAGGATCGGGCCCGCTTGATTTTCAGACACGTGAAGCCCACCCCACAGCCTTTGTCGACACCGAAGATAACGACGGCCGTCAGATCAGGAACTGGTCCTGCATCCACAGCATGCCGGGCGCGTTTTCCTTGGTCACGACCGGGCCGTCCGTCTCGACGTATTTCGGCATGTCCTTGCCGGTGAGAACCGCTTCGACGCCGGCTATGATGGCGCCGCCGTGGATCCGGCAGGACGGGTTGCGCACGGTGGCGAACATACGGCCGTCGCCGACCGCGGTCACCGCCGGGGGCATGGCGTCGACGCCGCCGATGAGGATGTCGTCTCGACCCTGTGCCTTCATGATATTGTAGGCGGCGAGCGCCATATCATCGTTGTGGAAGAAGGCCGCGTCGATCTTCTTGTGCTTGGTCAGCAGCGACTGCCAGATGCGCACCGCCTTGGTGACGTCCCAGTCGGCCGGCTGCTCGTCGAGCACCTCCATGTCGGGGAACTTATCGATCACCGACTTGAAGCCGCGGCCGCGGCCTTGCGCACCGGAATGACCGAGCGCGCCCTGTGTGTGGACGATCGTGCCCTTGCCGCCGAGCTTGTTGACCAGCGCCTGGGTCACCGCGGCGCCCATGAACTCGTTGTTCGGCGCCAGGAAGCTGCGGATGTTCACGTCGCCGGGAGGGGCGATCAGGGTGTCCATCTGGATCACCGGGACGCCGGCATCGATCATCCGGTTGATGGGATCGAGAAGCGTGCCGATGCCGAAGGCCTGAACGGCGACGAAGTCGAACTTCTGCGAGGCGGCGTTCTCGAGCGCGGCGCGCTGCTTGGGCGGGCTGAATTCGCCGTCGAACCAGGTCACCTCGACATTGAACAGCTTGCCCCAATATTCCGCCGCCTGCTTGCCCTGGGCGCACCACGTCGCCTGCAGGCCGGCATTGGAGAAGGCCGCCTTGAGCGGCTTGGAGGAGCGGCCCATCTCGGCCGCCATGGCTTGCGTCGTGGTCAGATCGAGGCCCATTCCGGCGAGCATCGCCGCGCCGCCGGCGGTCAGCGCACTGTTCTTGAGGAACGTACGTCGGCCAGCATCCATTTTTTCGTTGTCTCCGGTCATTTTCGCTTCCTTCCCTGGTGAATTCGAACGCAATTGAATTGCGACGGTCTTTTATTGATCCGCAGACTATTCCAAAAATTCAATCGATTAGCAAGCGATCAGGCGCCCCTTCCGCATCCTCGAAAACGGGCGGGCAACCGCCGAGGCGAGCGGTGGCGAAAACCGCTCAGCCGGCGCGGGTCTTCCGGGCCATGGCGGTTACCGCGGCGATCGAGCGGTAGCTTTCGGCATGCACCATCATGCTGCGCGCCAGCGTCAGGATCCGGCGCTCGCAGGCGGCGCGGGCGTCGGGATCCTCGATCCATTCGAGGTCGATATTGTGGGCGAGGCCGAGGATCCGGCGGATCATCTTGGCGGCGGCGAAACCGATCGCGTCCTGGAACAGCCGGTCCATATAGGCCCGGCGCTCGACCTCGAGCCGTCGTTCGCCGTCGGCGCCGGCGAACAGGTCGGCGGGATAGGCGTCGCCGGTCGCGTGCATGCGCCACAGGTCGAGGAACTTTTCGGAGAATCCGCGCCAGACGGCCTCGGTCGTCTCGAGCACCCAGTCGCGATAGGCGTCGCGCGGGCTCTCCGGCGTCTCGTGGCCGTCCTGGCTGAAATAATTGATCAGCAGGTTGGCGAGTACCGCGCCGACATCGAAGCCCATGGGGCCGTAGAAGGCGAATTCCGGGTCGATCACGCGAGTCTCCTCGGCAGTGACCATGATCGAACCGGTATGCAAATCGCCATGCAGCATGGCCTGCGTCTCGGTGAGAAATTTCAGCTTCAGCCGCGAGACCGCCACCTTGAGATCGGAATCCTCCCGGAAGGCGACCGCGATGTCGTCGAGCTGCGGCGAGGTCCAGCGGTTCATCTCGGCGACGCGGTAGGGATCGGTGAAGATCAGGTCCTCGGTGATCTTGCACAGGGCGTGGTTGCCGGCGAAGGCGGCGATGCGCTCCTTCTTGACCGCAGCCGTCAGCGCCAGGTCGGAGGTGAAGAACAGGGTGCGGGCCATGAAGGTGGTGACGTGATCGGCGAAACGCGGATATTCCACCGCCTTGATCATGCCCTGCCGCATGATGATGTGCGGGCTGAGATAGTCCATGACGATCAGCGCCATGTCCTCGTCGTAATGGGCGATCGCGGGCACCAGTCCCGGCGCGTGGCGATTGTGCTCGGCGAGCGCGAGATGCTCGTAATGGGCGCGGCTCAGGGGCAGCGGCCAGCTCTCGCCGACGAGGCGCACATAGGGCAGCGCCTGCTTGACGATGATGCCGCCTTCCGGCCCCTCGGCGATGAAGACGAGATTGAGATTGCCGTCGCCGACCTCGCGCACCGTCCAGTCTTCCGGCGCGCCGCCCAGTGCCTCGCGGGCCGCGGCAAGGCCGTTCAGATAGGCGCCGACGGTGTCCTCGGCGAGGGGGCGGTAGCCTTCCGGGGCGGATTGGGGCATCGGCTCGACTCGACTTCTCGTTTTCGGGGCCGAAAACCTGTCCCATCCCGCGGCGGGGGTCAAGCGGTGCTACACACCCGCTGGCGGCGCCGTCCGGGCGAAGGCCGGCACCTTGGCGGCGAAGGCGTCGAGCCAGGCGACGAGGCCGGGGTGGGACGACCGCCAGGCGCCTTCGAAGCGCAAATCGAGATAGCCGAGTGCGCAGGCGGTGGCGATTTGAGCGAGATTGGACGGCGCACCGAGATCCGGCGGATCCGATTCCAGGGCGTCGAGCGCCCGGCCGACCTTCTCCGCCTGGCGCTCCATCCAGCCAGGATGCCATTTCTCCTCGGGCCGAAAGCGTTTTTCGTAAACTTGCGCCAATGCCGCTTCCATCAGCCCGTCGGCGAGGGCGTGCCGGGTCAGAACGTCGAACCGCCGCGCGCCGGACGGCAGCAGTTCGGCGGCGTCGGAAAGCGAGTCGAGATAAAGGACAATGACGAGCGAATCGTAAATCACCCGCCGGTCCTCGAGGATCAGCGCCGGAATCTTGCCCAAGGGATTCTGCTCGCGGATGGAATCGGCCGGATCGATCACGTCGGTTTCGACGATTTCCACCCGGTCGCCAAGGCCGAGCATGTCTATGGCCATCCTGACCTTGCGGGCAAAGGGCGAGGCCGGCGAGGAACGCAGAATCATCATGAGCGGGAAGTCCTTCGATTGGCGATGCGCCGGACCGGCCATCGGAACGGTTGGCAAGGTCACGGGTGGAAACGGATCGACACCCTATCGCCGGGCCGCGCCGGTATGAAGGGGAATCTGCATTTCCCCTCCCCTCAGCCGTCGGTCGATCCGCGCAGTTCGCCGGGTTTTTTCCCGGTTCGCCGATCCGTGTAGCGGAACTGCAGGAACAGCGTGCGCTGCAGGATCGAGCGGTTGTCGTCGGAGATCAGCGACACGATGGTCTCGCCGCGCGCGTTCCGGTGCACCGCGAGGCCTTCCATATTGTCGATCTGGTAGGCGAAATCGGCGGTCAGCAGCACCTGGCCCTCGAGCCGCGCGCCCTTGCGGAAATCGCCCGCGCGAAACCGGCGGATGCGCATGCCGACGCCCTCGGCGAGATTGAAGCGCCGTTCGAGCAGCAGCAGATCGCCATCGGGCAGGAATGCGGCGTCGGTCGCCTGGAAGGCGCCGATCTTGCGGACATGAAAGCTCGACCACTTGCCGCCGCGCCGGAACCAGCCGGGAAGGTCGTCGCCGGCGTTGCGGGCGCGCTCGGCGATCGCCACCAGCAGAGGCTCGCGGCCGGCGCCGCCGGGAAATTCGGCCAGCGCCTCGAGCCCCTTGTTGTAGCTCAGCCGGCCTGTCGCCCTCGGGATCTTCAGCCGTCGCCCCGGCTTGAGCATGCGGAAGGTCGGATCGAACGGATAGCGGACGATGCGGTGGTCGCGCTCGAAGGAGACGAGCAGGCTCGGCTTGCCGCCGTCTCGGGAGAGGCTGAGCCCCTCGGAATCGGAATCCTGCCGCGTGTCGATGAGCGGTTTTCCGGATGCACCAACGATCGGCGCAAGACCGGCGTGGGCCAGCCCGTAAGGGCGGCCGGAGCCGTCATATTCGACTTCGGCCGTGAACCAGATGCCGTTGTCGGCGAGCGCCAGCATGCGGCGGCCGCCGTCGAGCATTTCAAGCGCCGAGAAGCCGCCGAAATGGCGGATGCGGCCTTCGATCTCGAATCCGCCGAGATAGGTCAGCGGGCCGAACCGGACCTGGTTCGAGCCGATACGGAAGGCGTTGATGCGGTGGATGACGACGGACACCGGCATGAGGCCGGGCTTGAGACCGGAACCGGCGGCTTCAGGCGAACCGCCAGAAGGCAGCGCCGCGAGGACGGCCGCGAGGCCGAGGAGCCGGGCGCGGCGGCCGGCCGTCATTGCAGGGTTTGCGCGTAGAGGTTCTTCCTGCGCCCCCGGCGGACCGGCGCCTGGGTCTGGTCGGCGAACAGGTCGGCCAACTGGTCGGTCATCGCGCCGGCGAGTTCCTCGGCGTCGACGATGGTGACGGCGCGGGAATAGTAGCGGGTGACGTCGTGGCCGATGCCGATGGCGATCAGCTCGACCGGCGAGCGGTTCTCGATGTCGGCGATGACGTGCCTGAGGTGCCGTTCGAGATAGTTGCCGGGATTGACCGAAAGGGTCGAATCGTCGACCGGCGCGCCGTCGGAGATCATCATCAGGATGCGCCGCGCCTCGGGCCGGCTGAGCAGCCGATCATGCGCCCAGGCGAGCGCCTCGCCGTCGATATTCTCCTTCAACAGGCCCTCGCGCATCATCAGCCCGAGATTGCGCCGCGACCGCCGCCAGGGCGCATCCGCCGCCTTGTAGATGATGTGGCGCAAATCGTTGAGGCGGCCGGGATTGGGCGACTTGCCCTGCTTCAGCCATTGCTCGCGGGACTGGCCGCCCTTCCAGGCGCGGGTGGTGAAGCCGAGGATCTCGACCTTGACGCCGCAGCGTTCCAGCGTGCGGGCGAGGATGTCGGCGCAGGTCGCCGCAACCGTGATCGGCCGGCCGCGCATGGAGCCGGAATTGTCGAGCAGCAGGGTCACCACAGTGTCGCGGAAATTGGTGTCCTGCTCCTGCTTGAAGGTCAGCGGATGCATCGGGTCGATGATCACCCGCGGCAGGCGGGCGGAGTCGAGGATGCCCTCTTCCTGGTCGAAGTCCCAGGCGCGGTTCTGCTGCGCCATCAGCCGCCGCTGCAGGCGGTTGGCGAGCCGGCCGACCGCCCCCTGCAGGTGCACCAGCTGCTTGTCGAGGAAGGCGCGCAGCCGATCGAGCTCGGCGGTGTCGCACAGTTCCTCGGCCTTGACGGTCTCGTCATGGGCGGTGGAGAACACCTTGTAGTCGGATTCCGGCGGCCGGTTGGAGCCAGGGAAGTCGGGCCACAGCGCCTCGCCGGAATCCTGCTGGTCGGCGGGCATGTCGTCCTCGAGGAACTGGTCGGCGGAGGTCTCGTCGGCATCCGCGTCGCCGCCTTCCATCTCCTCGCTGGACATTTCCGATTCCTGCGCCTCGGCGTCCTGCTCGGTCTCCCCCTCCTGGGCTTCCTGCTGCTGCTCGTCGGGATCGCCCTCCGGCTGATCGCCGTCATTGTCCTGGTCTTCGGGATTCTCGTCGCCGAGCTCGTCGGCCATGTCGAGGCTGGCGATGACGTCGCGCAGCAGTTCGGCGAAATGGCGCTGGTCGTCGAGCGCGTCCGACAGGGTGTCGAGCTCGGTGCCCGCCTTTTCCTCGATCCACGGCCGCCACAATTCGACCAGCCGGCTGGCGCTTTCGGGCGGCGCCTTGCCGGTCAGCCGCTCGCGCACCACCAGCGCCAGCGCCTCCTCGAGCGGCACGTCGGCGCGGTCGACCGCCTCGCGGAAGGCGGAGCGGTGGTAGCGGTCGTCGATCATGGCGCCGAGATTGTCGGAGACGCCGGGCATCCTCAGCGCGCCGACCGCCTCGCAGCGGGCCTGCTCGACCGCCTCGTAGACGGCGCGGGCGTTGCGTCCCTGCGGCATCAGCTTGCGGTGGATCGCCGGATCGTGGCAGGCGAGCCGCAACGCCATGGAATCGCCGATGCCGCGGGTGATCGCCACGTCCTGGGCGGTCAGCCGGCGCGGCGGCTCGGGCATGCGCACCTGGCTGCCGGAGATGCCGGGTCGGTCGGAGGCGAAATTGACCTCGAGCTCCGGCTCGCCGGCGATCGCCTTCACGGTCGCGGTGACGGCCTGCTTGAACGGCTCGTTGGGCGAATGGCCCTTGTTGCTTGCCATGGCGCTACGTCTGAATGCCCGATCCTAGCTGACGGCGATGTTGACCGCCGATTCCGGCAGTTCCTGGCCAAGGCAACGCTGATAGAACTCGGCCACCAGCGGCCGCTCCAGCTCGTCGCACTTGTTGAGGAAGGTCACCTTGAAGGCGAAGCCGAGGTCGCCGAAGATCTCGGCATTCTCCGCCCAGGTCAGCACCGTGCGCGGGCTCATCACCGTCGACAGGTCGCCGTTCATGAAGGCGTTGCGGGTGAGATCGGCGATGCGCACCATCTTGGAGACCGTGTCGCGGCCTTCCTCGGTGTTGTAGCTCTTGGCCTTGGCCAGGATGATGTCGACCTCGTTGTCGTGCGGCAGGTAGTTCAGCGTGGTGACGATCGACCAGCGGTCCATCTGGCCCTGGTTGATCTGCTGGGTGCCGTGATAGAGGCCGGAGGTGTCGCCCAGGCCGACGGTGTTGGCGGTGGCGAACAGGCGGAAGGCGGGATGCGGGCGGATGACCTTGTTCTGGTCGAGCAGTGTCAGGCGACCGGAGACCTCCAGCACCCGCTGGATGACGAACATCACGTCGGGACGGCCGGCGTCGTATTCGTCGAACACCAGCGCGGTGTTGGTCTGCAAGGCCCAGGGCAGGATGCCGTCGCGGAATTCTGTGACCTGCTTGCCGTCGCGGACGACGATGGCGTCCTTGCCGATGAGGTCGATACGGGAGATGTGGCTGTCGAGATTGACCCGCACGCAGGGCCAGTTCAGCCGGGCGGCGATCTGCTCGATATGGGTCGACTTGCCGGTGCCGTGATAGCCGGTCACCATGACGCGGCGGTTGTAGGCGAAGCCGGCGAGAACGGCGAGCGTGGTCTGGCGGTCGAACAGGTAGTCGGGGTCGAGATCGGGCACATGCTCGTCGGCCTCGGAAAAGGCGGGCACCTCGATATCGGTATCGATGCCGAAAACCTGGCGGACGGAAACCTTCATATCCGGCAGGCCGGCGATTTCGGAATTCGCAACAGTCATCTATCCTCCGTTCCCTCGCGGCGATCCCCGAGGGCATCGGTCGTGGGTCTTTCCGGTTTGAGCGGGCGCCGCCGTGGGGGGTCAGCAGAAGCCCGAAGACTTGAGTTGGTTGTAGGCCTGAATGATCTGGCGCAACCGTTCCTCGCTGCCCCGATCGCCGCCATTGGCGTCCGGGTGGTGTTTCTTGACGAGGTTCTTGTAGCGGGTTTTGATCGCCTTGGCATCCGCCGTTTCGTCGAGATCGAGCACATCGAAAGACTTTTTTTCGAGCGCCGTCAACCGCCGCCGCGACCGCACATGGCCGGGTTCGGCCTGTTCGAGCCCGATATCGTGCATGAAGCCGAACGGATCGCGGGAATGGGGCTCGACCCGCTCCTCGCCGCGGGCGTCCCGCGTGCCGCTGCCGCCCTTGGAATTGATCGACCATGTCGGCCGGTGGCCGGTGATCGCGTCCTTCTGGAAGCGGGCGATGGACTCGTTGTCCATGCCGGCGAAATAATTGTAACTCTTGTTGTAGTCGCGCACGTGATCGATGCAGAAGCGGAAATACTGGCCCTCGCGGTCGCGACCCTTCGGCGCCCGGTGGGTGCCGGCCCGTTCGCAGCCCTCCCAGTCGCACCCGGGCTCGTGCGATCGCCGCCGGCGGTCTTCCGCGGGCTTGACGCGGACCTTGTCGAAATAATGCGAGTCGAGTTTCATAACGGCGAATCGGGTTGGGCGGACATGAAGGAACCAGCCGAAATTTTTACAGGATCAGGGCGTGCATAATCAATTCCAAACCCGCCCAAAGAAAGGTTAACGCCGCGATGAGCACCGCCGAGAGAATCAGGACCATCCTCACCGACGCCCTCGCCCCCGAGGCGCTGGAGGTTATCGACGAGTCCGAAAAGCACCACGGACACTCAGGCTGGCGCGAGGGCGGAGAGACCCATTTCCGCGTCCGCATCCGCTCCGCCGCGTTCGCCGGCACCACCCGCCTCGCCCGGCACCGGCGGATCAACGAACTGCTGGCCGACGAACTCGCCGGCGGCGTGCACGCGCTGGCGATCGAGGCGGAGGCTGCTGATTGACGACGGGGTTCGCGGGAGGCGGTAACGGCTATATGGGTGACGCAGCCCGAATTCCCAGTGCGTGAACGCGATAAACGTGGCGCATCTCACCGCCGCTCTTCGAAAAACCGCTTCAGAAGCTCCGAGCAATCCTGTTCGGCGAGGCCGGAATAGACTTCCGGGGCGTGGTGGCAGGTGGGGGCGGAGAAGAACCGCACGCCGTTCTCCACCGCGCCGCCCTTGGGATCGTCGGCGCCGAAATAGAGCCGGCGGATGCGGGCGTGGGAGATGGCGCCGGCGCACATGGTGCAGGGTTCCAGCGTCACGTAGAGATCGCAACCGGTGAGGCGGGCTTTGCCGAGACGGGCGGCGGCGGCGCGCAGGACCAGCATCTCGGCATGCGCCGTCGGATCGCCGAGCTCGTAGGTGCGGTTATGGGCGGTGGCGATCACCGCGCCTTCGCGCACCACCACCGCCCCCACCGGCACCTCGCCGGAGCGGGCCGCCTGGCGGGCGGCGTCGAGCGCGATATCCATGAACCCCATTGCTCTTCGAAACCCTTTGCGCCGTGGGACAGGCAGGTGTAGTGCAACGGTCGAAACCAGGACACCGCACAAAGCCATGACACGCCCGCCCAGACCTGACAAGCCGTCGCGACCCGCCGGCAAACGACCGCCCCGCGGCAGGTCCGAACGCTCCGGCGATGAAACGCGCCGTGGCGGCGGGCATGAATACGAGCGCCCCGACGGCCCGGCGGCCGGCCCAGCGGACGAGCGCTCCGGCGCAAGGCAGGCGCGCGCCAAGGCGCAGGGTCCCGAAGAACGCATCGCCAAGGTCCTTGCCCGCGCCGGGCTGTGCTCGCGCCGCGAGGCGGAAGCCTGGATCGCGGACGGCCGGGTCGCGGTCAACGGCAAGGTTCTCGCCACCCCGGCGGTCACCGTCGGCCCTTCCGATGCGATCACTGTCGACGGCCAGCCGCTGCCCGACAGGGAACGGACCCGTCTGTGGCTGTTCCACAAGCCGCGCGGCGTCGTCACCACCAATCGCGATCCGGAAGGCCGGTCAACCGTGTTCCACCGGCTGCCCGACGACCTGCCGCGGGTGCTCACCGTCGGCCGGCTCGACATCAACACCGAAGGATTGCTGCTGCTCACCAATGACGGCGGCCTGGCGCGGGTGCTGGAACTGCCCGATACCGGCTGGTTGCGCCGTTACCGGGTCCGGGCGCACGGCAAGATCGATCAGGCGGCGCTCGACGCGCTTCAGGAAGGCATCGTCATCGAAGGCATGATCTACGGCGCCATCGAGGCGACCCTCGACCGGGTGCAGGGATCGAACTGCTGGCTGACACTGGGCCTGCGCGAAGGCAAGAACCGGGAAGTGAAGAAGGTGCTCGAACATCTCGGGCTGTCGGTCACCCGCCTGATCCGCGTCTCCTACGGCCCGTTCCAGTTGGGCGACCTCCGGGAAGGCACGGTGAAGGAAGTGCGGGGGCGGACGCTGAAGGACCAGCTCGGCTCGCGCCTCGCCCGCCAGGCGAAAGCCGATTTCGACACCCCTCTCGCCGAGACCCGACCGCCGGAACCCGAAGCCGGGAAGCGGCCGGCTGCGAAGCCCGGAAAGGGCGGCGGCAAGGCGCGACCGGGAAAACGGCCGGCGGAGCGCGAGACGAACCGGCCGCAAGGAAAGCGTCCGAACCGGTCGAAAAGCCCGGGCGACAAGCAAGAGCGCTCCGCCGGAAATCGGGATCATTCCGGCGACAGGCCGAACCGCGGCCCGAAGCGTGGGACGAAGCGTGGGCCGGCCGGAGGTCGCACCCGCAAGCCCGGCGGCGGCAATGCGGATCGTCGGCGGTAGGTTTCGCGGCCGAGCGCTCGCCGCCCCGCGCGACAAGTCGATTCGGCCGACCGCCGACCGGGCACGGGAAAGCCTGTTCAACATTCTCGACCATCGTTACGCGGACAACCTCGAGGGCGCCGCCGTGCTCGACCTGTTCGCCGGCACCGGCGCGCTCGGTCTCGAGGCGCTGTCGCGGGGCGCGCGAAGCTGCCTGTTCGTCGAGGAGGCGGCGGCGGCGCGGGCGCTGATCCGCGACAATGTCGAAGCGCTCGGGCTCACCGGCGCGACCCGCATCTTCCGCCGAGATGCGACGAAGCTCGGCGAGGCCGGCACGCGCGGGCCGTTCGGGCTGGTGTTCCTCGATCCGCCCTACGGCAAGGGCCTGGGCGAGAAGGCGCTGGCCTCGGCCCGCGACGGCGGCTGGCTCGCCGAGGGCGCGCTCTGCGTCTGGGAGGACGCGGCGGAGGCGCCCGCCGATCCGCCCGAGGGCTTCGAGAGCCTCGACGTCCGGCGCTACGGCGCGGGTCGGCTGGCGTTCCTGCGGTTTGGCGGGACGGCATGACCGATCCCGCCTCCCTCGCCGCGATCCTTCTGACCTTCCTGCTCGCGGGCACGGTCAAGGGCATCGTCGGGCTCGGCCTGCCGACGGTCAGCCTCGGCCTGCTGGTGACGTTCTTCGACCTTCCCGCCGCGATGGCGCTGATGCTCGTCCCCTCGGTGGCGACGAATCTGTGGCAGGCCTTCGCGGGCGGCCACGCGGCGGCGGTGGCCAAGCGCCTGTGGCCGTTCCTGCTGCCGGCGGCCGCGACCGTCCCGATCGGCGCGCTGGCGCTGACGCGGGTCGACCTCGCCTATCTCTCCGCCCTGCTCGGCCTGCTGATGGCGCTCTATGGCGGCATCGGGCTCTCCGGCCTGCGCCTTTCGGTGCCGCGCGCAAGCGAAGCCTGGGCCGGGCCGCTGACGGGCGCAATCAACGGTATCCTCACCGGGCTCACAGGCTCCTTCGCCGTGCCGGGGGTGATGTATCTGCAAGCCATCGGCCTGCCGCGCGACCAGCTCATCCAGGCGATGGGAATGCTGTTCAGCGTCTCGACCCTGGCGCTCGCCCTGTCGCTCGGCGGCAGCCGTCTGCTGAGCGCCGAACTCGGCCTGATCTCGCTCGCGGGCCTCGTGCCGGCGCTCGCCGGAATGGCGATCGGCCAGCGGGTCCGGCGGCGGCTCGACGAGCGGACTTTCCGCTTGCTGCTTTTCGGCGCGCTGATCATTCTTGGCGTCACCATCCTGGTGCGGTCGATCGCTTCGGCCACCTGAACGGACCGCCCAACGTCAGTCGGGAATATTCTGCAAGAAGGGGGAACGACCATGACCGACCACGACGCGGAGGTGCTGATCGCGGGCGGCGGGCCGGTCGGGCTGGGGCTGGCGATCGAACTCGGTCAGCGCGGCGTCCGCGGAACCGTCGTCGAGCGGCACGAGACCCTGCACCGGATCCCCAAGGGGCAGAACCTCACCCAGCGCACGGTGGAGCATTTCCACTTCTGGGGCGTGAAGGACGCGGTCGCCGCCGCGCGGCGCATCCCGAAGGAATTCGGCATTGCCGGGCTCACCGCCTACGGCACGCTGCTGGGGGACTATTCCTACGACTGGTTCCGCCGCGCCGCGGTTCGGCCCTTCTACTTCACCGACAACGACCGGCTGCCGCAATACGACCTCGAAAAGGCGCTGCGGGACCGGGCCGCCGAAATCCCCGAAATCGAAATCCTCTATGGCTGGACGGTCGACGAGATCGGACAGGACGAGGACGGGACGACGATCCGGATTTCGGAAACTGACGGGGTAGAGCGGCGCACGCTTTCAGGCCGCTGGCTGGTCGGCTGCGACGGCAGCCGCTCGGTCGTCCGCGAACAGGCGGGCATCGCGCTCGACACCGACGACCACGACAAGCGAATGGTGCTGCTCGTCTTCCGTTCCACCGAACTGCACGAGCTGCTCGAGCGCTATCCGGGAAAATCCTATTTCAACGTCGTCAACCCCGCCTATGACGGCTACTGGCAGTTCTTCGGCCGGGTCGATCCGGGAAAGACCTGGTTCTTCCACTGTCCGGTGCCGGCGGATACGACGAAGGAAAATTTCGATTTCGAGGCGCTGCTGCACCAGGCCGTCGGCCGGCCCTTCGAGCTGACGCTGGAGCATGTCGGTTTCTGGGACCTGAGGATCGCCAGCGCCCGCGCCTACCGGACCGGACGGGTGCTGATCGCCGGCGACGCCGCCCACAGCCATCCGCCCTATGGCGGCTTCGGCATCAATACCGGCTTCGAGGACGCGGCCAATCTGGGCTGGAAACTCGCCGCGATCCAAGCCGGCTGGGGCGGGCCGGCGCTGCTCGACAGCTATGACGGCGAACGACGGCCGGTCTTCGTCTCGACGGGCCGCGACTTCATCGGCCGGATGATCGCCGACGACAAGGCGTTCCTCGAAGGCTTCGATCCGACACGCGACAAGGCCGCCTTCGAGGCCGAATGGGCGCGGCGCGGATCGGGCGGCGACGACGACGTCACCGGCTTCGAGCCGAATTACGAAGGATCGGCCGTCGTCTTCGCGGACGGCGCGCCGAGCGCGCGGGGCCGGCACAGGGTCGAGGCCCGCGCCGGTCACCATCTGGCGCCGCAGGTGCTGGCGAGCGGCGAGAACATCTACGAGCGGCTCGGACCGGGCTTCACCCTGTTCGCGCAGTCCGCCGCCAAGGTAGACGCCGAGGCCTTCCGGGCCGCCGCGACGCGGGCCGACATCCCTCTCGAGATCGTTCTCGACGACGGCGAAGAAGCGGCTGCGGCTTATCGCGCGAAGCTGGTGCTGATCCGTCCAGACCAGTTCGTCGCATGGGAGGGCGACGCAGTTGGACCGTCGCCGGAAAAGATCCTGCGTCGGGCTACCGGCTGGCCGTAGCCGTCATTTCGGATTGAACAGATACCACAGACCGCGGGCGATCTCGCCTTCCAGCGGGAAGGACAGCATGCCCATCACCGAATAGCCGAGCAGCCACGGCATCACGTAGAAGCGGAACATGAAGAAGAACCAGGCGACATAGAGCGGCACCAGTGGCTTAACGAGAAAGCCGGGGGTGATGAAGGCGAACAGCTTGAGGATCGGATCGGTGACCTTCACCCAGATGCGCATGAAGGCCCAGTCGGTATCGTCGGACAGGAACAGGCTCAGCGCCGCGCGGCCGATCAGGGTCCACATGATCACGCCGAGGATATAGTCGACGATCAGGATCCAGATCGGGAAGTTCGCCAGTGCCGATTCCATGGGTCACCCGTTCGTGCGCTAAAGCAAAGGGGGCGGATGGCTCCGCCCCCGATATTTTCGTTTCGTCCGCGAGGCTCAGTGAGAGGCCCCGAGGACGGTCTCGCCCGAAGGCACCCGGATCTCGTCGACCATGGCTTGCGTCTCCGCGTCCGGTTCGGGCGTCATCAGCGACACCACGACCATGGCGACGAGACTGACCGGCATGCCGATGATGCCGAACCTCAATCCGTCGAGACCGAGGATCTTGGTACCGCCGTTCTGAACCCAGATCAGGTACAGCGTACCGGCCGCGAAGCCGGCGACCATGCCGGCGATGGCGCCGGGCCGGTTGGCCCGTTTCCACCAGATCCCCAGGACCAATGGGAAGAAAAGGCCGGAATTGGCGAAGCAGAACGCCCAGGCCACCGCGCCGAGAATGCCCGTCAGCTTCAGCGAAGCCACGAACGCACCCAGCGCCCCGATACCGATCAGCAGCACGCGCGCAACGATCAGGCGTGTCCGCGTATCGGCCTTCGGGTCGATGATCTTGTAGTAGAGATCGTGGCTCAGGGCATTGGCGATCGCCAGCAGCAGCCCGTCGGCGGTCGACATGGCCGCGGCCATGCCGCCGGCGGCGACGAGACCGGAGATCACGTAGGGCAGTCCGGCGATTTCCGGCGTCGCCAGAACGACGATGTCGGCCCGCATGAAGAACTCGTTGAGTTGCAGGATGCCGTCGCCGTTGGAATCGACCACCGCAAGCATGCCGACCGAAGCCCAGTTCTTCACCCAGGCCAGGTTCTGCACCGCCTCGACCGACTTGCCGATAACCGCCGTCTGCAGGGTCGGATCGAGCAACTGCAGCTTGGTCAGCGTCGCGAGCACCGGAGCGGTGAAGTACAGGAGGAAGATGAACAGCAGCGACCAGGCCACCGACTTCCGCGCCGAGCGCACCGAAGGCGTGGTGAAATAGCGCATCAGGATGTGCGGCAGGGACGCGGTTCCCGTCATCATCGCAACTGCGAGGGTGACCATCAGCCAGGCATCCATTCCTCCCCGCGGGTCGTTAATCGGCTTGGTGAGAATGCCGACACGCATGCCCTGTTCGGCCAGCTGTTTCGCCGTCGCGGCATCCGCCGGAGTTCCCAGACCCAGTGTCGGTTCCAGCGCCATGATCTTGTGCACGGCATCGCCATACGAGAAGTGCGGAATGATGCCGAAGCCCTGGACGTTGGACATCCAGATGACCGGCACCAGATAGGCGATGATAAGCACGATGTACTGCGCCACCTGCGTCCAGGTCACCGCCCGCATGCCGCCGAGCATCGAGCAGAGCAGGATGCCGAGAAGGCCGATCCACACACCGGCCTCGAACGGGATGCCGAGGGCGCGGGCGGCGATGGTGCCCGAGGCGTTGATCTGCGCCGTCACGTAGGTGAACGAAGCCACCACCAGCACGATGACCGCGCAGAAGCGCGCCAGATTGCCGCCGTAGCGGGTGCCGATGAAGTCGGGCACCGTGTAGCAGCCGAACTTCCTCAGATACGGCGCCATCAGCGAGTTGACCAGCACATAGCCGCCGGTCCAGCCGACGATGAAGCCGAGATAGCCGTAGCCGCCGAAATAGATGCCGCCGGCAAGCGCCACGAAGGACGCGCCGCTCATCCAGTCGGCCGCGGTGGCCATGCCGTTATAGACCGCCGGGACTTCCCGGCCGGCGACGTAGTAGGCCTCGACCTGCATCGTCCGGGACAGCCAGCCGATCAGGGCGTAGATGACGATGGTGAAGGCGACGAAGAGGATGCCGATCGTCTTGGCGCCGACACCCATCTGTTCGAGGATCGCCATCAGGATGATGAAAATGACGAAGCCGCCGGTATACATCGCGTAGACCTTACCGATATTGTCGATAAAGCTGCCGCTGTTTCCACTTGTGTTGCTCATGTCTCCGCCCCCCTATTCGTCGCCGACGCCGAATTCGTCGTCGATTGCGTCTTGCCGCCAGTTCTGAAAGAAGATCAGAACGACGAAGACAATCAGCGACCCCTGGACGCACATATAGTAGCCCAGCGGGAATCCGATGAACGTCATTGAATTGAGGGCGCCCGCATTCCACGGAATAATGATGGAAAAGATCGCCCAGATAATCAGGACCACGATTGTCAGATTACGCGTCTTGGCCCAATGCGCCGCATGGGCGCCGTTTTTGTTTTCGGACATTGCGTTTTCTCCCCTGTTGGGTCCGAACGCAATTACAACCGGACGACCGGCTCGATCCGGACCCGAATCCGGCGCCGGGTTGTACCGGCGCCGCCACGATTAAGGCGCGGAAACCGCAATCGGGCAATCTCGACTATCGGTTAATACCGAAAATCCATTGGAATCCGGTACTTTGTTGGGGAAATCGCGTAGAAAACGGTCATGAAGACGCAATCCGGACCAACCGAAACCGAGCCGAAATCGCTGCTGGCGAGAATCACCTTCATCGCGCGCAACTATTTCGGCCAGATGAATTTTCGCCGCGATGCCGGCCCCATCGACACCCTTGCCGAGGTGGAACGCTACGCGGCGACGCGGTCGGCCTTTGTCACCCAGAAGAAGCTCTACGGATACCTGAAGACCCGGATGGGCACGCAATACTCGAAGGTGTTCGCCGACGACGTCTTCGTCCGCTCGATCTCGATCGCCAACCACCGCATCTATCCCGCCGCCCTGTCCGACCTGACGATCTTCTGCGTGGCGCAGGCCCTGGACGGCCATCCCTCGGCGAAGGCGGAGGACCGGGAGGGAATCGCGCTCGAATGCTTCCGCAACGGCCTCGCCGCCAACCGCGAGGGGCGCCCCGAACCGGTGGATGAGGAAGGGCTGGCCGCCGAATTCGCCGCCCGTCTGGCGGAAACCGACTGGCACGGCCGGGCGCTGAAGGCGGAGAATTTCACGCTCAGCCCGCGGGCGCTGGTGCGCTGGGCGCCGATCGCTCCGGAACTGAAGAAATACGACGCGGAGATCGTCGCGAATTCGATGAAATACGCCTGGCTCGACATCCGGGCGCGCTATCTCAAGCGCCTGCGCCGCGAGGCGGTGTGGGCCGATATCGCGGCGAACTCCGAGAACTAGTCGCCGTCCTGGCCAAGGGCTTTTCTGGCAAGGGTCAGGAATTGCGCGCGTTCGGGACCGGAGAGATCGCCGAGGATCGCTTCCTGCAGGGACACGACCACCGGAGAGACGGCCGCGAAAACGCGAAGACCCTCGTCCGTCAGCCGCACCTCGCGAGCCCTGCGATCGCGTTTGCTGACCACCCGCGAGACATAGCCCTTCTGCTCGAGACGGTCGATGACACCGCCGATGGTGGCGCGGTCATAGGCGATCATCGCGGCGACCTGGGCCTGTTCGATGCCGGGATCGGATTTCAATGCCTGCATGGTGGCGAACTGGACCGGCGTCAGGTCGATCCCCGCCTCCTCCATGCGTCGCTGGAAGACCTGGGCCGATTGCTGATGCAGGCGCCGGATCAGATGGCCTGCCATCTCGCCTAATATCGCCTCCATATCCCGACCGTCTCCCGTTCGAGCCGCCCCGCCAGGCGGGCGACTCCTCGAAAATCGCCTGATAACAATATGTTGTCAGATATAGAATGTATACATATTATTATTGACTGAAAATAATATGTATGATTACTAATTCCGTGCTCGCGGGCAGTGCGTCGCGCCGCAGCCAATCCGGGGAGGAGAAAATGCAGTATTATCAGGACGGTTTCCGGCCGGGCGACCCGCGGATCAGGACCGCCGATCCCGAACGGGCTGCCGCCAACGGCAAGGCCCTGCCGGACGAGGTCGACGTGCTGGTCGTCGGCTGCGGCCCGGCGGGACTGACCCTCGCCGCGCAGCTCTCAGCCTTTCCCGAAATCAACACCCGCATCGTCGAGGCCAAGCCCGGGCCGATCGAAAAGGGCCAGGCGGACGGAATCAATGTCCGCTCGATGGAGATGTTCCAGGCCTTCGGCTTCGCCGGCAAGGTCAAGGAGGAGGCCTATTGGGTCAACGAATCCAATTTCTGGACCCCGGATCCGCAAAATCCCGACCATATCCGCCGCGTTGGCCGGGTGCAGGATGTCGCCGACGACCAGTCGGAGATGCCGCACACGCTGATGAACCAGGCGCGGGTGCACGAACTCTATCTCGACTTCATGCGCAATTCGCCGTCGCGGCTGGAGCCGGACTATTCGCTGCAGGTGAGCGACCTCGCCGTCGATACGACGACCGACGACCATCCGGTGACGGTCACGCTCGAGCGCACCGATCCCGGTCGCGAAGGACAGACGGTGACCGTGCGGGCCAATTACGTGGTCGGCTGCGATGGTGCCCGCAGCGCCGTGCGCAAGGCGATCGGCGGCGAGTTGCACGGCGATGCCGCGCACCAGGCCTGGGGGGTGATGGACATCCTGGCTGTGACCGACTTTCCCGACATCCGGATGAAGTGCCTGATCCAGTCGGCGAAAGAGGGCAACATCCTCATCCTGCCGCGCGAGGGCGGCTACCTGTTCCGCATGTATGTCGAGCTCGACAAGCTGAACCCGGACGAAAGGGTGGCGAACCGCAACCTGACCATCGACCACATGATCGACGCCGCCAACCGGATCATCCGACCCTACTCGCTCGACGTGAAGGAGGTGGTCTGGTGGTCGATCTACGAGATCGGCCATCGCATGACCGACAAGTTCGACGACGTTCCGCCGGACGAGATTACCACGCGGACGCCGCGCGTGTTCACCGCCGGCGACGCGTGCCACACCCACAGCCCCAAGGCCGGCCAGGGCATGAACGTCTCCATGGGCGATACGTTCAATCTCGGCTGGAAGCTGGTACAGGTGTTCAAGGGCCGGTCGACGCCCGACCTGCTGCACAGCTATTCGAAAGAGCGCTGGGCCGCCGCCAAGGGACTGGTCGAGACCGACCACAAATGGGCGCGGATCATGAGCGCGCCGCCGGGAGAATCCGAGCTCGACGACGATTCCGGCCTGCCGCGCTTCGCCCGCCAGTTCATCCAGAACCTCGAATTCACCGGCGGCCTGTCGATCCGCTACGAGCCCTCGGTGCTGACCGGCGAGGCCGCGCACCAGGCATTGGCCACCGGCGAGGAGATCGGCAAGCGGTTCCATTCGGCGCCGGTCGTCCGCCTCGCCGACGCCATGGCGATGCAGCTCGGCCACGCGGTCGAGGCCGATGCGCGCTGGCGGGTCTTCGCCTTCGCCGGCGCCGACGATGACGGCCAGCCCGGCGGGGCGATCGACAGGCTGTGTTCGTTCCTCGAAACCGCGCCGGAGTCCCCGGTCCGCCGGCACACGCGATCGGACGAAGACATCGACGCGGTGATCGACGTTCGCGCGATCTTCCAGAAGGGCTTCCGCGATCTCGCCTATGACGGGATGCCGTCTTTCCTGCGGCCCGCGAAAGGGCGCTACGGGCTTTGCGACTACGAAAAGGTTTTCTGCGCCGACCTGAAAAGCGGTGACGACATCTTCGACATGCGCGGCATCGACCGGGGGCGCGGATGCATGATCGTCGTCCGGCCCGACCAGTATATCGCCCATGTCCTGCCGCTCGACGCGCATGCGGAGCTGGCCGCGTTCTTCTCCGGCTTCCTGCTCGACGCCTGCTGACCCGGACGAGCGACGCAGACCGAAGAGCCGACGCGGAATCGACCGGTTTTCAAGTGCGGCGGTCCGGTGGTATTGTGACGCTCCGGTGTAAGGGCGGCTGGGCGATCCTCATGGAAACACGGGCCGCTCCGGGTTCGACGAAGCCGTCGACGCCAACCGGGGGGAGGCCGAATTGGCGGGCGAAACGCAGTACCATTTCATCATCGCGGACGACCATCCCCTGTTCCGCGGCGCGCTGCACCAGACCCTCGACGGGATGTTCGAGGGGATCAGCGTGGCCGAAGCCGGCTCGCTCGACGACGTCACCAACCTGCTCGAAGGCGGCGAGGCCGCAGACCTGATCCTGCTCGACCTGAACATGCCGGGGGTGCGCGGCTTTTCCGGGCTGATGTATCTGAGGGCGCAATATCCGAGCGTGCCGGTGGTGGTGGTTTCGGCCAAGGACGAGCCGTCTGTGATCCGCCACTGCATCGAATTCGGCGCCGCCGGGTTCATCCCCAAATCGATCGATACCGAACGCATCGGAGAGGCGATCTCGACCGTGCTCGAGGGCGGACAATGGGTGCCCCCGGACGTGGACTTCAGCCATGACGAGGCCGACGACCTGGTGGCGCGGCTGGCGACGCTGACGCCGCAGCAGGTGCGGGTCCTGATGATGCTCAGCGAGGGTCTGCTCAACAAGCAGATCGCCTACGAGCTCAACGTCTCGGAAGCGACAGTGAAGGCGCATGTCTCGGCAATCCTTCAGAAGCTGAACGTCGACAGCCGCACCCAGGCCGTCATCGCCGCGGCGAAGATCGAAGCCGGCCAATGGCCGGCGGTGAATTCCTGATCGGACGCGCGCCGCTCCCTCACCCGCCGGGCTTTTCCTCCCGCCAGATGCCGCGTTTCGCCGACTTCGCTTCCATCTCGGCCGCGACAAGGGCTTTGCTCGACGTATCCCCGACCCTGGCCCAGCCCTGCTCGACCAGCCAGGCGGCGAGGTCCTGCTTGCCGACGCGGCAATCGGTCTTCAGGTCGTCAGCGAGCTTGCCGTCCTTGAGATGGCATTCCACGGCGCGGCCGCGGATCAGTCGCAACAGCGCGGTGCGGGCGACGCGGCCGCAGGGCCAGGACCCGCCTTCGCGATAGTCGCAGAATTCGTCGAACGGCGGCGCCTGGATGCGGTCCACGTGGATGCGGGTGCCGCCGGCGCGAATGCTGCCGGCGGTCAGGACCATCACCCGGAAGAAGCGCTTGTAGCGCGGCTTGGGCGGCGGCGGCTTGCGGCCCTCGACGCGGACCAGCGGGCCGGAGACCTTCGGGCCGGTCCAGACGCCGTCCGGGGTGACGTCGCGCCATTTGCGCGGCACGACCTCGCCGACCTTCGGGGCGTTTCCCTTCTTGTCCGCAGCTCGGCCAGCCGTCTCCGCCGGCGCGGCATCCGCCGCATCCTCTGCGGCAGTCCCGTCCGCCGCGGGCCCGCCGCCGCCGATCGCGAGAACGAGGACAAGCACGACACCGGTCGCCAACGCCAGCATCGCGGGAAGCAGGAACCGCCGGGCACGGGGGCGTTTGTTACCCTTTACTGGCTCGCCCACACGATCCGGGCCATCCATTCGACCTCCTCGACCGCCAAGGTGCGGTCGTCGTGCTCGGGATTGAGGGAGCGCAACTCGATGCGGCTCGAGTTGCGGCGCAACAGCACCTTGGCCATCACCTCGCCCTCGACCGTCTTGACCACCACCCGGTCGCCCAGGCGCAGGCGCGAGGCCGGGGAGACGATGATCACGTCGCCTTCCCGGTAGAGCGGCATCATCGAATCGCCGGTGACCTCGAGCGCGTAGACCGCCTCGCCGTCGGTATCGGGGAAAGCGACCTCGTCCCAGCCGCCGCCGGCGGGAAAGCCGCCGTCGTCGAAGAAACCGCCGGCGCCGGCCCGCGCCAATCCGAGCATCGGCACCCGGCGGCGGCGTTCCGCGCCTTCCGTCGCGCGCTCGAGAAGCGCGGTGAAATCGTCGAAGCGTGCGCCGGTGGCGCCGAGGATCTTGGCGATGGATTCCGTCGACGGCCAGCGCGGCCGGCCGTCGCCGGCAAAGCGCTTGGACTTGTTGAAGGTGGTCGGATCGAG